>Ga0334899_1000160_pt1 | contig 101732 bp, 97 predicted proteins | sample GraSluR3_MG_FD_207219 | JGI IMG/M metagenome (GOLD analysis project Ga0334899, IMG submission 207219) | Sludge microbial communities from methane-producing bioreactor in Wageningen University, Netherlands - Granular Sludge_8_08-R3 | ecosystem: Engineered > Bioreactor > Anaerobic > Unclassified ...
TCAAGATACTGAATATCAGGACTTTAAATACTTTTATTCACATAAGTTATCACCAAGTTATTAACATATTAGATTGATATTCAAAGGGTTATAAAATTTTTGTCATGTACTAAGTCCGGTTCATAAACAATCCTAAAAAAGCATAAAAGATGTTAATTTTGCGGAGTTTAACCGAATGTTAATCATGGCAGGAGATCATTAATAAAGAAACGGAAAGATGAAATTCGGGCTGATTAAATGCCGAACGAAAAATATATTATATCTTTAAACCCTAAAAACAGATTAATTATAAAACAAAATGATATGAAAAAAAATCTACTTTTTGCTTGTTTGGCTATATTTATTTCATTCGCACTTTTCGGACAGCAACAGGTTCCGAATGGCGATTTTGAAAATTGGGAAACCCATGTGCTGGGTTTTGAAAACCCCCTGGGGTGGGACACCCCCAATGCATCCCTGGCTTTGTTTGGCTTAACACCCGTTGTTCCTTCCGATGACGCCGCCCATGGATCGTTTTCAGCCCTGCTTGAATCGAAATTGCTCAGCGCAACCGATGGCGGGCAGTTTGTGATCCCGGGCGTTGTCACGCTCGGCACTTTTGTTGTCGACTATGTTAACTTAACGGCTACCCTCGAAGGCGGCGTTCCCTTTAGCGACAGGCCCCTGGCTCTTAAAGGCAGCTATAAGAACTTCCCGGCTTCCGGTGATTCAACCATGGTGGTGGTAATATTTACCCGTTATCTTCCTGCCAAGGGGAAAAGGGATACCATTGGCATCGGCGCCATGTTCAGCAGTGCAGTGATGGATACCTGGACAGAATTCAGCGTTCCCATAAATTTCTTTAATGAGGAAAGCCCCGATACCATGAACATCAATATTGTATCGTCAAACATGGTTTTACCCAACAAGGATTCTTATATGTTTGTCGACAACCTGTCATTTGAATATGAAGCAGGGATCCCGGATCAGGGCCAGTTTGTCGAAACGATGGTTTTCCCGAATCCGGCCGCCGATCATCTTATCCTGCGCTTCAGCAACAGCGTTGAAGGCTTGTTGCAGGTATTCAGTAATGAAGGTCAGCTGGTACAAAAGCAAGCGCTCCGTGGATCACAGCATACGCTGGATGTGTCGGAACTTGTTCCGGGCACCTATTATTTCAGCCTTACAAAGGGAAATACCCGGGTCGGCTCCGGCAAATTCATGATCAGCAGGTAACAGGAAATTTATGGAGATAAAATATACGGGAATGAGAATAATCATAATGATATTGTTACTGGGCGCGGTGGTTTTGGGATCATGCAAAAAAAATGATGATCCGGTCAATGATCCTCCTGCCGCTCCCGTGATCAATGAACCACTGCATGTTTACGGGGATTATTTTTACATAAACTGGACAGGCGTGGTGGGAGCCGAGACATATGTCGCCGATGTGGCTACCGATCAGGCTTTCACCAATATCCTCCCCGATTATCAGAACAAGGAGGTTCCTGTTAAGGGCATGTTCCTGGTTGAAGGCGTAAATCCCGGCAGCCAGTATTTCGTGAGGATGAGGGCCGTAAATGCCCATGGTACCAGTCCGAACTCATCTGTCAGGGAAGTACAAACCCGCCAGCGGAATGTGCTTCCAAACATGGATATGGAGGAATGGATCACCTATCCCAATTACGAAAACCCTTATCCGGAAGGGATCTGGGCCTCGGCAAACAAGGTGGTCGACCTGAACCCCGATATTTATCCGGTATTGCTTTTTAAGTCGGATGAAGCATATTCAGGTAATTATTCAGCCAAAATGGTTACCAATGAAGCAGTTGGCATGCCATTGTTAACCGGCAGCCTTTCCACGGGCGTGTTTACGGTGAACCTGCAAAACCCCCTGAAAAGCATGATCAGCGGGGTGCCGTATAAATCGCGCCCGGCCAGGTTTCAGGGGTATTATAAATATATGGGGGTAGATGGAGATTCGTGTGAAATACGTACCACGCTTACGCGCTGGGATGCTTCGGCAAAGCAAAAGGAAAAGATCGGCGAAGCGGTTTTCCGTACTACCGACCTGATCGAAGATTATACCTTTTTCGATCTGGAAATCGTCTATTTTTCCACTGCCAACCCCGATACCATCGATGTGGTTTTTGCCGCAAGCGCCGGGGGTGAATATTTTGTGGGCGGTGTTGGAAGCACCCTGTATGTTGATGATTTTGATCTGATCTTTGAGTAGCGGGGAAATTAACTTAAAGCCGTTGTATTGTTTATGAAGCAGTTTATATTGTTTTCGGCAATGCTGTGCGTGTTTTTTTCAGGCACACAGGCGCAGGAAATGGAATTTGGCCTTAAGGGTGGCCTGAACATCGGAACACCCATTGGCGTTGCCGAAAAAGGTGCGACCGGAAGCCTGGGGGTTGGGCCGTTGCTGGGAATGTATTTTGCCTATGATCTTGGTGGCAGGTGGTCGGTACACGGCGAATTTCTTTATTCCTACAAAGGTTCGAAATTCCATACACCCGTATCGGGCGATACGGTTTATAAATACAATACCATTACCCCTACCGATACCATTCCCTCCGAAGCCAATACCATGTACAGGGGATGGGTCGACGGGAAATTCGACAACCGTTATCTCGATATGCCGTTGTTCGTTTCCTACCAGTTGAGCAGCCGCTTCCTGATGATGTTCGGAGGATATGTTTCTTATCTGATCGAAGGCAACAATACCGGAACCGCAGACATAGAAGTAGGCGATCCCAAACACCCTTTTACAACGGTTACAGATGAGCCCTTCGATCAGAGCAGTGAATTAAACCAATGGGATTACGGACTGATGCTTGGGACTACCTATATCACTGAACGCAAGATTAATTTTGGCATCAGTCTGAGCAGCGGCATGCGATCGATATACCGGAAGAATTACAAGTATATCGACGGAGTAGTGAGAAACCTGTATATGCAGACTTTTGTACAGTTCAGGATCGGGAAGAACAACAAATAGTCGAAAAAATTCGATTTTATGGAATTATTCAACGTAAAGGGGCTACCACGGCTGTTTCCTTGTATCTTTTCACCCGTCCCCGTATATCGGTCAGCTCTACCAGGATAATATAGATCCCCGCCGCGGCCTTTTGGCGGTCGTCGCCGAGCCCGTCCCAGCTATAGCTGCCACTGCTGCCAAGCAACTCATTGTTTACCAGTGTCCGTATCAGCCTCCCGGAAACATCAAATATCATGATCCTGGCCAGGTTTCCCGCATCATCAAGCCGGTAATGGATGTTGATGCAATTATTGATCCCGCCGATACCGGGGGTGAAAACCCTGGGTTGGACACTGACCGATCCGTCATTTTCTCCGGGTTCCATAAACATTGAGTTCCTGTATCCGGGAGTGCCAAAACCGCTCGATTGTGAAGCCGAATGCCAGTTTGTGGCATCCTGTGCCGGCCGGTCGTAATGAATGCGTTCGAGGGAAACGCCTTTGCTGGTGTTCAAAAAAGGGTAATGCATATTTTCATGGTAAGTGAATTCATCGATGGGTACCAGATCTTCATCAAATAATACGACTGTTCCCGATTCATTGCCATATGCCGGAAAACTTCCTGTTTCCAAATGGTTTTTTACGGCAGGTCCGGGGTAGAATTTTACAACTTTGTCGAAACTACTGCAAAGAAGGGCGTATTCGCCGGGTAAAAGGGCATGGCAGGATCCGGGCAATATCACAAGGCTTGTATCGGCAGGCAGGGGCGGGTTGTTCTTTACAGACCCGATCATCAATCCGTTAATATTAACGGCATGTCCTGAACGGTTGTAGATCTCCACATAGTCGTTACCCCCGGTATAGGGATCAAAAAGTATCTCATTGATCACGATATCCTGCCATGCGGGTTTACGGGGAAGGCCAAGCCTTACAATCCCGTTAAGCCTGACCGGTTCTCCCAGGCAATTAACGATGTCTTCCATAACGCTCAGTTCATATACGGTGCCCGGTGAGAGCGGTATTTCGGGGTATAGTATGAATGTTGTCAGAAAGGCGTCGCCGGGCAAGATGGCAACAGGTGCCCCGATGCCCTGATCGATGTAAAAAATGTGGGGCGACATGCTCAGGTCGGGGTGCATCGACTGATTAAAGCCGATATAAATGCGAACCGAGTCTATGACGCAGGCCGAGACAATTTCAGGATCGATACCGGTATCATCAAAAACGCTGTTTTCCTTGCCGGGCGTGCCGCCGTTCTTGTTTTCCGAAGCTTTCCAGTTATCCGAATTCAAACAGGGATTGTAAGGGTTTATCTGTTCAAGCGACCAGCCCCCCGATGCTTTGTCCGCATCGCGGTACCATTTGTCGGTATAGTATAGGCCCGAAATCATCATCCCGTCTTTGTTGCTGAGAATGATGCTTTGCCCGCCATTGACAAGGGAAAAGCTCTGAAAGCCGTAAAAATTTCCAAAAATTTCCAGGCTTTGCGCAGCATCTTCTTTTCCCAGTATCAGAAAGCCGCCGGCTCCGATAAAGGCTTCCGTAATGATTTTTTCGCTGGTCCCGAGCAGGAGGGTCCAGCCTGACAGATCCAGCGGCAGACCGGTAGGATTGAATAACTCAAGGTATTCATGATCGGGCAGGTATTGCGGGGGCGATGGGTCGGCCATGATCTCGTTGATCACCACATCATGTGGTTTGGCTTCGTACCACGCAAAATCCAGTATCGCGGGTTCCATCATGTTGCCGGCAAGATCTTTGATATTTTTGATCTCCAGGTTCAGCAGTATGCCGTACGGAAGGCTGTCGTTAAAGAACAGTCCGGCCGTGGATGCATCGGAAGCCAGCAAAGCCGATGATGCAGGCTGCCCCACTCCCTGGCTGACGGTAAAATTGGCAGGGTTTGCCGCGGTAACTTCATCCAGGCTTTCAGAAAACTGCACTTCCAGTCCGAAAGGTGATTTTACAATAACCCTGTTGGCTTCGGGGGGCAGGGTATCGTGTTGCATGGGGCCGGCATAGATATCATCGAAATAAAACTTTTTACTGTTGCTTGAAGTGTATTTACAATAAATGCCCAGATGGCTTTCGCCTGCCGGCAGTTCTCCTGCCACCGTACCTTCTGGGGTATAAATATCGTTTTCTGTGTAATCGGCCATCAGTTGCCAGTATCCATCGGAAAACAGGACCCTGATCCTGCAACTGAATGAGGAGGCAATGGCACCCGGGCTTCCCCTAAGCAGGGTGGTGGTATCGCCATTTGTTTGTTCCATAAGGGTAATGGCATCGTTTGAGCCGCTCTCGCCCAGCAGGAGGAATATGCCGTCAGGAGGGTCCTCACCGCCCTGCGACCCGGCCAGCAGATATATCCTGGAATGATTGTTTGCCGAAGGGCTGAAGGATTGTTTGACCCACAAGCGCCACTCCATTTCAGGGGAAATATCCAGGGAAGTATATAAATATGCGCTTCCCGCTTCTTCTTCATCAAGCTGTAACTGAAAGGAGGCATTTACTTTAAAACTATCTGTATTGCCTTGCCATGGCGGGTCATGGGTAATGTCCCCATCCGAAAAATCATCATATACCTGCCCCGCTGTAAAAAGAGGGACCATGACAAATATTAAAAGACAGCGTTTAACACAAGCCGTAATTATCATCGAATTAGTATTTTTGTCGTTCTCTATATATTAATACCGATTTTATCAAAATGTCCGCTTTTTGGGACAAAAAAAATTGGGGATGATGAAAATAGCTGTTATAGGTGCCACGGGTGTTGTTGGCAGGGTAATGATCGGGGTTCTGGATGAAAGCAAGGTTTTTACCGGTGCCGGGCTTCTTCCGGTCGCTTCGGAACGTTCATCGGATAAGCATGTTTCTTTCCATGGTAAAGATCATGCCGTTGGCCTTATTGCCGATGCCCTCGCAGCCCGTCCCGACATTGTCCTTTTTTCGGCCGGGGCCGGGGTATCACTGCAATGGGCGCCGGAATTTGCCGGCGGGGGGGCTTTTGTGATCGACAATTCATCGGCCTGGAGAAAACATGAGGATGTTCCGCTGGTGGTTCCCGAGATCAATGCCGCCACCATCAGCAGTGATACCCGGATCATTGCCAATCCCAATTGTTCAACCATACAACTGGTTATGGCCCTGTATCCCATTCACCGGAAATACGGCATACGGCGCCTGGTCATTTCTACTTATCAGTCGGTTACCGGTTCGGGGGCTGCGGCCGTGCAACAACTCGAAGGCGAACGAAAGGGGCAAAAGGTTAAACGTGCCTATCCGTACCAGATTGATCTGAACCTTTTCCCCCACGGGGGTGATTTCCTTGAAAATGCCTATACCACCGAAGAGCAGAAACTGGAGGATGAAACACGCAAGATACTCGATGACCCGAACATAGAGATTACGGCAACGGTTGTAAGGGTTCCCGTTATGGGGGGGCATTCGGAGGCAGTTAACGTGGAACTGGAATCGGCTTTTGAGATTGACGACATCAGGCAGTTGCTTATGCAAACCGGGGGGGTTACCGTTCAGGACGATCCGGCTAATGCCGTTTATCCCATGCCGCTTATGGCAGAAGGAAAGGATGATGTGTTTGTGGGTAGGATCAGGCGCGATCATAGTCGTGAAAATTCATTTAACATATGGATTGTTTCCGATAACCTTCGAAAAGGGGCCGCTACGAATGCCGTTCAGATCGCTGAATATCTTGTTGGCAGTAAATTATTGTAAAAGTGAAAATCTACCACGGATTTGATGAATATGAAAGGGCCCGGAACCCGGTTGTGACCGTAGGTACTTTCGACGGGGTACATTTGGGTCACCGGAAAATATTCGAATATATGACAAAACTTGCCCATTCCTGTAACGGGCAAACCGTGGTGATCACTTTTGATCCGCATCCACGCCTGGTGTTGCATGCCGACAGTCGTGACCTGAAGTTCATCAATACCCGTGAAAGAAAATATGAGCTGATTGCCGCGTACGGGATCGATCAATTGATGGTGATCCCCTTTACCCGCGAATTTGCAGGGACCGGTGCCGAACAGTTTGTGGAAAATATCCTTGTTGAGAAGATCGGTCTTTCGAAACTGGTGGTGGGTTACGACCATCATTTTGGCAGGAATCGGGAGGGCTCATATGATGCCTTGCTGAAAATGGCAGGTGTAATGGGGTTTGAGCTTGAACGTGTTCCCGCCCGGGATATCAATCAGGTGGCCGTTAGTTCAACAAAGATCAGGAATGCCCTGAATGAAGGCAGGATCAGGCTCGCCAACGAACTGCTCGGGTATGAATATTCGATTACCGGTAAAGTGATCCCGGGTAATAAGATTGGCCGGGGCCTCGGTTTCCCGACGGCCAACATCAGGCTCGACGATGTGTATAAACTCATTACCGCCGTGGGTGTTTATGCCTGCCGGATAAAATATAGAAACCGGCTCTTTTCCGGTATGGGCAACATCGGCTACCGACCTACCGTTAATCATGGCGACCTGACCATAGAGGTACATATTTTTAATTTCAATGAGGAAATTTATGATGAAACCCTTACCATATTTTTTGTTGACAGAATAAGGGATGAAATAAAATTTGACAGCCTGGAGGACCTGAGGGATCAACTGGTAAAGGACCGCGAAACGGTTTGCCGCATCCTGGGGTGCTAATGAGAGCGTTTGATGATGATGCCGATTTTATGCAGTCCGCCGATCTCAATCTTCTGCGAGCGGTTTTCTATTTCAAAGGTACAGCTCCCTTTTTCTGAAAAGGCAAAGTCTTTCCTCAGTATCATTGCTGTTTTCTTTGTGACATTGCCGGGTGTGTCATCGTTAAAGTTCAGTTCCAGGTGCCTTTTCCTTATTTCCCCGCCGGGAGCCGACATGATCACCGCCATGGGCAATTGTTTTACTACGGGAGTACCCTCATAATGTACTTCAACCCACATATCGTAATAAATACCGGGATTCGAAACCTCAAATTCGAGCAGAACATTATCGAATCTATTCCATTGCTTTTCCGGAAATTCATAAAAAAGATCCTTGTCGCCGCTTTTTATGCATGCGGTCAGAAAAAACAAGATAAACAGGATTTTGATGTGGAAATTCATAACAGGGTTGTTGTTTCTATCACAAAGATAGGAAGAAAGCAACAGTACTTTTGTTACTTTTATTGATTCATTTAACCTGGATCATGGGCAAACAAAAATTCTATGTTGTGTGGGTGGGGAAAACCCCCGGTGTTTACCGGCAATGGAAAGAGTGTGAAGAACAGATCAGGGGGGTCGACGGGGCGGTATACAAGTCGTTTGCAGATGAGCAACTCGCCCTGAAGGCATTCAATGATGATTATAAAAAATACATAGGCAAAAGTTTCGGGAGGCTCAGCGAAGCTGAAAAGGAGAAATTCGGCCGACCGATCGGCGATTCTATCAGTGTGGATGCAGCCTGCAGCGGAAACCCGGGCATTATGGAATACAGGGGGGTAGATACCCTTTCGGGAGCCGAACTGTTCCGCCGGGGGCCATTTCCCGATGCTACCGTTAATGTGGGCGAGTACCTGGCCATCGTACACGGGCTGGCATATCTTGCCCAGAGAAACTTTGATTTCCCGGTTTATTCCGATTCCCTGACGGCCATAAAATGGGTGCGCGACAAACATCCCAGGACCCGCCTGCAGCAGAAGGCGTCGAACGAAAAAGTATTTGAACTGCTCGATCGCGCCACGCGCTGGTTGAAGGAAAATGAATATCCCAACAGGGTGATCAAGTGGGAAACCGCTGCCTGGGGTGAAATACCGGCTGATTTCGGCAGAAAATAACGGCCGGATAATGCCGGCAGGAGGAAAAGGAAAATGGTCCCTGCCGCTGCCGTAAAAATATAATAATATTGATCGGCAAACGTATATATATCCTTATCTTAGTGCGCCTGAACCGCAACCTGCCGGTTGTTGTTAAAGCAACTTTCAGGATAGAATAAACAGCAGGAAATCCCGGTCCATGGATATTAATCTGAAAACCATAAAAGAATTCATACGCAAACATCACCTTGATGCGCTCAGGGATGTGGCCATCTTTATTCTGATAACGGTGATTATACATTTTGCCTGGCGTTTCTGGGCCGCTAACTTCAATTATGCCCCCATCCGCACTTTCATGTATGAAACCATGGATCTGATGGCCAGGGAGGTGTACAGGGAATCGGCCCGGATCATTTCGGTCATGTACGAGATTGACAGGAATGATGAAAGCATGCAGTTTTATTTTCCCAACCAGTGCATGATGTATATCAACGAAAGCTGTTCGGGGCTGAAGCAAATGCTGCAATTTTCATTGCTGCTGCTGATCATACCCGGCCCCTGGAAGAAAAAGCTGTGGTTCATCCCCCTGGGGGTCCTTATGATGCACCTGACCAATCTGTTCAGGGTTACGGGCCTGGCCGTGGTGATGATGAACCGCCCCGAATACTGGAATTTCAGCCATGATTATATTTTCCGGCCTTTGTTTTATGTGGTGATCTTTGCACTCTGGCTGATATGGGTTGAGAAAATGGCGAAAAAGAAGAAACAGCCCAAACAGGCTTGAGCCAACAGGTATTCCCGTATAGTGTATTCCGACTACCAGGCAGTATAAGGAAATTCAGCCAGCCTGGCGTTGTAGTAGCGTGGGTCGTTCGTCACTTCCTTGCCAAGCCACGGTGGATTTTTAAAAGTTTCGTTTTCGGAGCCAAGCTCTGTTTCGGCCAATACCAGCCCCCGGTTTACTCCAAGAAATTCATCCACCTCCCAAACAGTTCCACGGAATACTATCCTGTACCTGTTTTTTTCGATCAGGGGCTTCAGGCAGAATGTTTCGAGCAATTCCACGGCATCAGGGTATGGGATCTCATATTCGTATTCCTTCCTGGTAATGCCGGATCCGCTGCTTTTTAATGTAATGAAGGCTTTTTGGCCGCAGGTTCTGATCCTTACAACATGTTCTTTATGCGTACTGATAAAGCCCTGCCGGATGTATACCGGTTCAGCGCCCGTCTTGAAATCATTACCGTTTACGAGGAATTTCCTTTCAATTTCCTCATGCCGGTTCTGTGAACCGCCTGATTCCATGTTATTTACCTGATAATGGTGAGTTCTTCAATGATATTATGTGCTTCGGCAAATTTTTCGATGATGAACAGTATATAGCGTATATCCACATTGATGGTACGCTGCAGGGCCGGTTCAAAGGCAATGTCGCCGCTCATGGCTTCCCAGTTGCCATCAAAGGCCAGCCCGATAAGTTCACCATTGGCGTTGATCACCGGGCTTCCGGAGTTCCCGCCGGTAATGTCGTGGTTGGTTATAAAACATACGGGCATATAGCCGTCTTTCCCATAAATGCCAAAATCCTTGTTTTCCCAAAGTGTTTTTAGCTTTTCCGGCACCACGAACTCCCAGTTGCCGGGGTCTTCTTTTTCCATTACCCCGTCAAGGGTTGTATAGTATTCATACCGTATGGCGTCGGCCGGATAATAATCCTGCACCGTTCCGTAGGTTAGCCGCATGGTAAAATTGGCATCGGGATAAAAGACCTTATCGCTGTCCATTTCCCTGAGTCCGGCAATAAATAACCGGTTGCCCCTTTCGAGGTAGTCGTCGGCTTCAGACATTTTTTCGCTGATCTCATTGTAATTATTGCTGAAAGCCCCGATCGTTCTGTAGGCAGGATCCTTTTCAATGGTTTTGGCCTTTGGTTTTTCGAGCAGTTCAAAGACTTTTTCAGGGTTGGCAAAAACACTTTTTTCAAAGATTCCGGCAGCCCATTTATTAAAATCGCCCTTGTTTTTTGCGGTAATTTTTTCCAGCAATGCGGGTTGTTGATCCGCGGGCACATTTTCGTGGTACATCCGCATCATGGCTCCCAGCAGGTTTTGGTCGATGGCGGCATTGTAATTCTTAAAATGCCTTTCGCTTGCCTTTTTCAGGTTTTCAATGGTTTTGGCAATCGTTTCGTCATCTTCCTTTTCTTCCAGTTGTTTTTTGAGTGTTGAAAAGCGTCCGGCAAAGCCAAGTATCTCGCTTCCCCTTGCGATGGCTTCGCGGTAATATATACGCGACAGGTTATATTTTTTCAGGATATCATAGCCTTTTTCGATATCGGGTAAGACGTTTCCGTATGTATCTGTTCTTTCTGTATCCTCTTGAATCCAATTGGTGAATCGCTTTTCAAGATCTGTTTTTTTGTCATATACTTTCAGCCTTTTCAAGCCCCTGGTTTGTCCGATGTAATATTTCCAGTAGTTTGACGTGCCGGCGTATTTTGAGGCGTACTGTATGCGAACGGCTTCGTCGGCATCCATGCCTTCGCGCATGATGGCGAGCTTCTGCTCCCTGATCTTTACAACGGTCATGTTCGATTCATCCACGGCCAGTTTTACGCCAAAGGAGGTCAGGTACCTGTCGGTGCCCCCCGGGTATCCAAGGATCATTGAAAAATCGCCCTGTTCAACACCTTTTACGGAAACAGGCAGGTGGTGTTTGGGCCTGAGCGGGATGTTCTCTTCCGAGTATGCAGCGGGGCTGCCATCGGGGGCCGTATAAACCCTGAAAAGGGCAAAATCGCCGGTGTGACGGGGCCACATCCAGTTGTCGGTATCGGCACCGAATTTTCCGATTGATGAAGGGGGGGCGCCAACCAGTCGAACATCGTTGAATACTTCATAAACGAAAAGGTAAAACTCATTGCCCCTGAAAAAGCTCCTTACCGTGGCATTGTAGTGGTTGTCGGCAGTGGCTTCCGATTCTATTTCCCTGCTGATCTCGCGGATCTTTTTACTTCTTTCGGTTTCGGTCATTTCTTCTTCGAGTCCGGCCAGGATTTTATCACCAACATCTTCGATGCGAACCAGAAAACGAACGCCCAGGCCGGGATTGGGCAATTCTTCTTCGCGGCTCATTGCCCAGAAGCCGTCGCTAAGGAGATCATTTTCCACGGTACTGTGCGATTGTATGGTCCCGTAACCGCAGTGATGGTTGGTCAGCAACAGGCCTTCATCCGATATGATTTCGCCGGTACATCCGCCTCCAAAGATCACAATGGCATCTTTCAGGCTTGAATGGTTGATACTGTAAATCTCTTCGGGGGTCAGCTGCAATCCCATCTCCTGCATATCGGTGTAATTAAAACGGTCGATCAGCAGGGGGATCCACATTCCCTCGTCGGCTTTCATGTTTGTCGAAAACAGAAATGCGAAGCCGGTCAGAAAGTATATTAACTTATTCATGAGTAAATAATTTGTTTAGTTAAACTTCTTATCAGCATTGTCCGGTACACGCTGGGCTTTATTGCCAACAGGCAGGCCCGGGAGAGCGTTCAGCGGAAAAAAACATATACCGACTGATCCAAAAAAAATGCAGGATCAGACAAACTTTTCACCTTTTTCAATTTTTATATCGTTCACGATCTGCCTGATTTTTTGTTCATCTGACATACGGCAGATAAGCAGGGTGTCCTCGTCTTCAACAATGATAAAATCCGTCAGCCCGTTGATGACCACAAGTTTATTGCGGGGCATGTTTATGATACAATCATTGGTATCATACACCATCACGTTATTCCCGATAATGGCATTGTTGTTTTCGTCTTTTTTATGCGTTTCGTGCAGGGAGCCCCAGGTGCCGAGATCAGACCATCCGAAGTCGGAGATCCGTACAAATACGTTTTCGGCTTTTTCCATTATTCCGTAGTCGATCGAAATATTCTTACAGACCGGATAGGTTTCGTTGATAAAACTTTCTTCGCCGGGCGTGTTATAAAGATCAATCCCGCGGGCAAAGAGATCGTCAACTTCGGGAAGGTTTTGTCTGAATGCCTTCATGATGCTTTTCAGCGACCAGATAAAGATGCCCGAGTTCCACAGGAAATCACCGCTGTCGAGGAACGTCTGTGCCAGCTCAAGGTTGGGTTTTTCGGTAAAAGTCCTTACTTTTCTGATCTTTTCATCGCGGGGATAAACACCGTTTTCGATATATTGAATATAACCGTAGCCGGTATCGGGACGCGAGGGTTTGATGCCCAGGGTAAGCAACCATTCATTTTCCGTTGCCGCCTGCATAACCGACTGAAGTGTGCTGACGAAGCGGTCTTCGTTCAGGATGATATGGTCGGATGGGGCCACCACGATGCAGGCATCCGGATTCTTCTTCAGTATCTTGTAGTTTGCATAAGCAATACAGGGGGCGGTGTTTCTCCGCATGGGTTCGCAAACAACCTGTTCTTCCTTAATTTCCGGAAGCTGGCTCATCACCAGGTCCCTGTATATGCCATTGGTCACGATCAGTATGTTTTCGGCCGGACACAATCTTGTTAAACGCTTGAATGTTTGCTGGATGAGGGTTTCACCGGTTCCCAGGATATCAATGAATTGTTTGGGGTGTGAGGTCCTGCTCATCGGCCAGAAACGGGCGCCAACCCCGCCGGCCATGATCACGCAGTAATTGTTGTTGTTTGGTTCCATAATTCCCGGTTTTATCCTTATGTCTTACAAATGTATTAAAAGTAATTGTATTGAAGTTCCTTTTATGCCTGCCCTGCCCTGGATTCTCCCTCTTCCCCCCGGAGCATCTTCACCCTCACCAGGGGATTTACCAGGTATACCTTTTTGTTTTCAAGACAAATGCAGCGATACCGTTTTCTCAACAGTGGGCCCTTGCTGAAAGTTCTTCCGTTTTGCAGCCTGAATACGCTTCCTGCCTCAAGGTCTTCCAGCCTGCTGCCCCCGTTCTGGTCGTATTTGTGCAAAACCCGGCTAAGCCGGAGGTCGGCATTGCTCGAAGCAAATGATTTCAGCAGGGATGCCCCTAAAGCCTGTTGCAGGTCGGGAGGGAAAATATTTTGTTTCACGAATGGGTCCATCAGTTCACGGTAAGCATTTTTCCATTCGTTTCCGTGAGCCTTAACCTTGTTCCTGTGATTTTCCCAGGTAAGCAGGTGTGCCATTTCATGAACCAGTGTGATCAGGAAAGCATAGGGGTTCAGATCGTGGTTTACGGATATCTGGTGTCCCCTGCCATTGTACGGAGGCCGGTAGTCGCCAAGCTTTGAGGTTCTTGTGCGTGTGATCCTGAGACTGACACGATGATCAATAAGCCAGTTGAAAATGGTATCGACGGTGGCTTCGGGAAGATATTTTTCAAGGATGGCCCTATATTTTTCCATCTGTGTATATTAATTCGCCGGGTTGCGGGGGCTTTTGGTACGACCAGGAAGGACATTCACCGCAACGTCTTTTATATCCGGGCTTGCGTTGTCCGTAACGGCTGCCGGCACAGGAAAACAACAAAAGACTGCCGCAAAAAACCAGCAATAATAAGAACCCGGGCCTTTTCGTTCTATGAATTAAATAAAACATACTGCAAACCTAACGAATAAACTGTAATTAACGTATCTAAACAGTGTGTATAAAATGAAAACAGGAAGGAAAAAAGCGTGCAGGCAGTTCGATGCATTTTTCAGGCAGGCGGGTTGTCTTGTGATATTTTCTTCCGGAACCCGATGATAATTTAATGGCTGCGATAAGCAGAGTCCCAAATAAATATTAATTTAGCATCAATTCTTGCATGATATGATCAGGCATTTCGGCAGTTATTTACAACTGATGCTGCAGGTCTTCCGGAGGCCCGATAAATCGCGGGTATTCTGGAAACAGCTCTTTGTTGAATTCCAGAACCTGGGGATCGATTCGCTTGGCATCGTGGCCATTATTTCCATTTTTATGGGAGCGGTGGTGGCCTTGCAAACGGCCTTTAATATTGATTCCCCGCTGATCCCGGCCTATACGGTGGGCTTTACAACACGGCAGTCGATCATACTGGAGTTTTCCCCTACCGTGATCAGCCTCATACTGGCCGGAAAGGTTGGATCCAGGATTGCATCTGAAATAGGCACCATGCGTGTTACCGAACAGATCGACGCCCTCCAGATCATGGGGGTGAATTCGGCCAATTTCCTGATCTTCCCCAAGGCCATGGCCGCCATGATCTTCAATCCTGTGCTCATCGTGCTTAGTATGTTCCTGGGCATTCTGGGAGGATGGCTGGCCTGCATCACCACCGGCATGATCTCTTCAGAGGATTTTATTATGGGCATCAGGTTCTGGTTCGATCCCTTTACCATTACCTATGCGCTGATCAAAACGGTGGTTTTCGCCTTCCTGATCGTGACCGTTTCAGCCTATCACGGATACAGCATCAAGGGAGGGGCCCTGGACGTGGGAACCGCCAGCACAAAGGCAGTGGTTTACAGCAGCATTCTCATCATTATCTTTAACCTCATCCTTACACAACTTCTCCTGGTATGATCGAAGCAAGAAACATAAACAAGTCATTTGGCGACACCCGGGTGCTGGAAGATGTTTCGATCAGTTTTGAACCAGGTAAAACCAACCTCATCATCGGACAAAGCGGATCGGGGAAAACCGTGCTCATGAAATGCCTGGTCGGGCTGTTCGAAATCGACAGCGGTGAGGTCGACTATGACGGCAGGATCTATTCATCCATGAAATTCAGGCAGAAAAAGAATATTCGCAAAGAAATCGGAATGCTTTTTCAGGGCGGGGCCCTGTTCGATTCCCTTACCGTCGAGGAAAACGTTATGTTTCCCCTTAACCTGTTTACGAAAAGATCATACAGGGAAAAACTTGAAAGGGTTAATTTTTGCCTGGAAAGGGTAAACCTGACAGGGAACAATAAACTTCTCCCTTCCGAATTGAGCGGCGGGATGATCAAACGCGTGGCCATCGCCAGGGCCATAGCCCTGAACCCCAAATACCTTTTTTGCGATGAGCCAAACTCGGGACTTGATCCCCAGACTGCCGACCGCATCGATAAACTGATCAGCGAGATCACAGAGGAATACCAGATCACCACCGTTGTAAATACACACGACATGAATTCAGTATTGAATATAGGCGATAATATTGCGTTTTTATACAAAGGAAAGCTATGGTGGAAAGGAAATAAGGAGGAGATCATGAAAACGGATAATGAGGAGGTGAATGAATTTGTGTTTTCAACTGAACTGACCAAACGGCTCAAATAATGAACTGGCTTGATGTGGTGCTGATCATCCCCATGCTCTGGTTTACCTACAAAGGGTTCAGAAACGGCTTTGTCGTCGAACTGGCATCCCTGGCAGCCCTGGTACTGGGAATTTTTGTCGCCCTGCATTTTTCATATTATACGGCAGACCTGCTTCGCGAATATTTTAATATTTCCGAAAAATATATTTACATCCTTTCCATTGCCATTACCTTTTTACTGGTTGCCATGCTTGTTTTCCTGGCGGGAAAGATCATCCATAAGCTGGTGAACATTATTGCGCTCGGTTTTTTGAACCGTCTGGCCGGTGCCCTTTTCGGCCTTTTGAAAACCGCACTGGTGCTCAGTGTGATCATCTATTTCCTGAATAGCTTCGATACCGGCTCTTCCCTGATAAAGCCCGAAACAAAGGAAGATTCACTCCTGTATAATCCCATTAAATCCATCGTTCCCCTGCTTATACCAAAACTCAGGATCAGGAATCTTGAATTACCCGGTACGGACCCCGGCGGCGACAAGCGTATTATTTGATCGAAAGCCTTTTTCAGTGATGGTACAATATTTGATATTTATGTAACAACCATCATTAAACCAGATGTTCCGTTTTTCCGGAAAAAAACGAAAAGATCTTCCCGCCGGCGATGATGAACTGATCCGTTCTTACCGGCGGAATGGGAATGCGGATGTTGTTGGTATTCTTTTCGAAAGATATACCCATCTGGTGTTTGGTGTTTGCATGAAATACCTGAAGAACCGTGAGGATGCCGAAGATGCGCTCATGGGGATTTTTGAGAAACTGCTGGCAGACCTGAAAACCCACCGGGTACATGATTTTAAAAACTGGCTGTATCGTGTTTCGAAAAATCATTGTTTGATGATCCTGCGCAAAGAAAACCTTACACAGCATGTCCTGAACGAAACCCGCATAATTATCCGGCAGGAATTTATGGAAAATGCCGAAGAATGGCATCCTGTCTTAGGGAACGACCCCGACATTTCAATACTTTTACACAGGGCCATGGAAGCCTTGAAGCCCGAACAGCGAAAATGCCTTGAAATGATGTATTACGAAAAAAAATCCTATAAGGAGATCGTCGTGCTGACCGGTTACAGCCTGAAACAGGTAAAAAGCCATATACAGAACGGAAAAAGAAACCTTAAGAATATGATGACCGCCCCATGAAGCCCTTTTCAGAACATATGGATCCATTGTTCGGCGATTCTGGTTGCCTGAGCGTTGATGCCATCCAACGGTATCTGGCCAACAGCCTCAGCAACGAAGAAAGGCTGCTGATAGCGGAACACCTGCGCAGCTGTGCATTATGCCGTGATGCCATGGAAGGCTTTCAGCAGGCGGATTTAGCCGGCGACCAGATAAGGGAGATTACTACAGGGCTGAACCGCCGGCTCAGGGAAAACTATGCTGATGCCGGTCGGGAAGAAAGGCCGGGCGAGGTCCGTTTCCGATCCCGGCGACCCCTTCTGATGGCAGCAGCCTCAGTTGTTTTACTTGCCGGAATGGCCACGCTGCTGTATTTTTTCTTTTCCCTGCCGCAGCAGACCACAATCCCGGCAAATGAAAACAATGGACTGGCGGCCGCCGGGGAAGTGAAAAAGGAAGAAACAGGAATGACTTCCGGGCCGGTTACGGAAGATACCGGAAAAGAAAGGCTTACGAACGGTATTACACTTGCCGGAAGCGAAGAAACACAGTCGGATAAAAGTGAGTTGCCTGCCGGGGAAACCATTGCAGGATCGCGGCCGGAGGCAGCGGATGCAAAAGAGGGATTAACCCGTTTAATGAATGAGGTTGCTGAAACAGATCCTCAGCCGCAGGCTTCGGAGATGTCTTCCGCTTCCATTCCGGAAACTCAAATCATTACCGGTGAAACACCTGAATATTTGCAGCAGGCAGATCATGATCAAACCGTTTCGGCCGTGAGGGATCTTGCTTTGGATAAAGAGGCAGAAATGAAAGCAGGGGAAACAAATTTTGCTGCAAAAAGGAGTTCCGGGAAGTCTTATGCCGAAGGCCTGATGGTGCAGCCGCTGCATGAAGCCGAACCGGCCGTTCCCGCTGATAAATATGATGATCCCGTTTTTCCCGGGGGACCGGATTCCCTGCATGCTTATTTCATGCGGAATTTTGTTATGCCTGCAGAAGCCGCCATGGCCGAAAACGACAGCATTTGTGTTGCATTCATTGTCGGGCCTGATGGGAGCCCCGGCAGTATTCAGGTATTTCATGGCGAAGGGAAAGGGATGGATACCGAAATAATAAGGCTCATGGAAGGAATGCCCGCCTGGGTACCCGCCTCTTCGGGTGAAAAAACGGTGGCTGCTGCACAATGGCTGGTGCTGGAGTTCAGTAAAAATAAGTTGCTATCCGTGGTAAATGGCAATTGTTCCGATGTTCTGCAGCCGTAATACTTTATCTTTGCAACATGATACTTGTTACAGGCGGCACCGGGCTGGCGGGTTCCCATCTCTTACTGGAACTTACTTCACGTGGCCGTAAAGCCAGGGCCCTGCACCGTAAAACCAGCAAAAAGGATTTCGTTGAACATGTATTCAGGCAATATGCCGCAGACCCCGGCAGGCAATTGTCGATGATCGAATGGGTGGAAGGGGATATCCTGGACGTTCCCTCGCTTGAAGATGCCATGAGGGGTGTAAAACAGCTTTATCACAATGCGGCGCTGGTGTCGTTCAGCCCTTCCGAACGAAAAATTATGGGAAGGATAAATGCCGAAGGTACAGCCAATGTGGTTAATGCGGCCTTGCAAGGCGATGTGGAAAAATTGTGCCACATCAGCTCTATCGCTACGCTTGGCAGGGCAGGGGAAGACGGGCTGACCGATGAAAAAGCAGCCTGGATCACATCCAGGCACAATTCCTTTTATGCCATCAGTAAATACAATGCCGAACGGGAAGTATGGCGTGGCACCGCCGAAGGCCTGGATGCGGTGGTGCTCATCCCGTCCATCATCCTCGGGCTGACCGGCATGGATAGCGGGAGCATGCAGCTATTTAAAACCGTACGCAAAGGACTTCCCTTTTATACCGCCGGCTCGAATGGTTTTATTGATGCCCGTGACCTGGCCGCGGCACAGGTATTTTTGATGGATAGTGACATTAAAAATGAAAAATTCATTGTTTCGGCCGAGAACCTGCATTACCGGGAAGTTTTTAACATGATTGCCGAAGGTTTTGGCAAGCGGCCGCCTTTTATCAGGATAAACAAAAGCCTCGCAGGCCTGGCCTGGAATTTCTTCAGGATAAGAAGCCTGTTAACGGGTAAAGCTCCCCTCATCACGAAGGAAACGGCCGGTACCGCCCTGCGGCAGTACCGGTACAGCAATAGTAAATTCAGTGATGTCAGCGGCATGACTTTCCGCCCTGTGAGCGATACCATCCGTGATATTTGCCGGATATACCGTGAAAACAATTTTTTCAGTTAAGCCCCGGGTTTTGCGGTTGGCATGCATACGGCCGATCATGAATAATCCTTAATTTTGCTTATTCTTACTGAAAAAAAAGTATTTTGGAAGTATGACGGAACCTTGATGGTATATGTATTATTTCATTTTGCCGGATAAAGGAAGTTTCGAACAGTGCAACCATTTTTTTGTTTAATGAACAAAACCTATCCTGTATGAAAAAAGCAATTCTTGTATACTGGCCAAAACATGGCAATGTTGAAAAGGCCGCTGCCAGGATCGCCGGGCATTTTATCACCGGCAGCCTCGATGTATTTACCATAACGCAAATTGAAGCCGGCAGGCTGAGGGATTATGATCTGCTCATTTTCGGCGGATCGACCGTGGGCGCCGATCATTGGGAAGATGCCCATACCAGTAAATGGTATTCCTTTTTTGAACAACTGAAGGAAGTGGATCTGAAAGGTAAGAAAGCGGCTGTTTTCGGTCTGGGCGACCAGGTATTGTATCCTGCCCATTTTGTCGACGGCATGGCTGTGATCCGGGATGAGTTGATTGCCGCCGGAGCGGAGATCATCGGTGCCTGGCCTGTTGCCGGGTATGAACATACGGAATCGAAAGCCCAGGAGGGGGATCATTTCATCGGCCTGGCGCTTGACGATGACCAGCAAGCCGATATGACCGACGGGCGCATTGCCGAATGGGTTGCCGGCATTAAAAAGGAAGCATTGTAAAAACCCTGAAACCCGGTTTTTTGATTTTCAGGGATATTTTCCCGCCGCCGGGAAATTTTCTTATTACCGGAATGTTAAAGGGGTTCCGGGATCCATTTGCCCGAATCAAGGCGGTATGCTTCCCTGTAACCCGATTCTATCAACAGTTCTTCCGCATCATTTACCAGTAATGCCATTTCCTGCGGCCGGTGTGCGTCGGTGCTGATGGTGACCGGGATATTCATCCGTTGCATTTCGCGTATGACCATGCTGCCCGGGAAATAATCGTCGGAACGGTTTTTATACAGGCCCCGTGTGTTGATCTCCACGATACATCCTTGCTGCCTGATCACTTCAAGGGTTTCCAGCAGCAAACTCCTGTACCAGGCCTCCTCCTCCCTGAAAAATTCATTCCGGTTGTGCATTTTTACCTTGTCGAGATGGGCAACGATATCAAAGTCTTGCGTTTCAATCATCCGGTTCAGCTGCCGGTAATATGCTTTTACGGCCTTTCGGATATCGCCCCCGAAACCTTCTTCCAGCCCTTTGAGCCAGAATTTGCGTTCCGGGCCGTCGATAAACCACAATGCATTGTTATTGTCAAGCACCAGATGCACGGCCCCGATCATGTAATCAAGGGGGTATTGCTCAGAGAAATCCGAAAAAGCGGAACTCTTTCCGGGGATGAAATCAGCTTCCAGCCCCAGGTATACATCGATCTGTCCCCGGTATTTTTCACTGAGTGCCTTTGTTTCATGGCAGTACTCTTTCAGTTTACCATGGTTGGCAATGGCAAAGGAATTCTTAAAGGGAACAGGCGCATGACCCGAAAACCCGACCGATTGCATGCCGGTATCCAGGGCATGGAGAATATAGGCTTCGGGAGCGGAGCTGCCGTCGCAATAATGTGTGTGCGTATGGAAATTATGCCTGAACATTTTCAGCGGCAATGATAATGAATTTGCCAATACGGCGAGGTGTAACCAAAACAAAGGAGAGCGTTAATCAAACGCTCTCCAAACCCAAATCTTAAAATTATCAAATGAAAAATTAACCTTAGATGTTAACCCTTTCATCTATTAATACGGAAAAACGAAAAAGGTAACCCTGTTTTTGAAAAAATTTTCAAATTTTTTTTAAGCCGACCTCCCCAAAATCCGTATAAATCATTGAAAATGTATGCGTTAAGTGTTAAAAAAAAATTTATATAATTTATCGGCCCTGCGTAAAAAAACGGGTACAGGCAGGGAGCAGTGTTCACCCTGTACAGCTTTTTTGCAAACTTTTCCATCCACCCTCAGTTCATCCACTTTACCTTCGTATACACCGGTGGTCGGACCGGTCACACAGATCTCATCATTTTGGCTGAGCGGGCTGGCTTCAACAAGCACTTCGGCTACGCCGATATTTGCAAAATAGTTGACTATTTTCCCTACATAGATCTTCTTTTTCGTTGCCTGCGAACCGTATTGTTCCGACCATTCGCCGGTTTTTCTTCCCAGGTAATATCCATCCCAGAATCCGCGGTTATAAACGCCGGCCAGTTGTTTGTTCCACGATTCTGTCTTTTGCCTGCCAAAGCTTCCGTCAAAATATGCCGTAACGGCTTCGTGATAGCAGCGGGTAACGGTTTTCACGTACTCGGGCGAGCGGCCCCGGCCCTCAATTTTCAGTACCCTGACCCCGGCTTCCAGAATCTTATCCAGGAAATCGATGGTTTTTAAGTCTTTGGGCGACATGATGTATTCATTGTCGACTTTTAGTTCAAGACCGGTTTCTTTGTCTGTTACCAGGTAGGACCGGCGACACAGTTGCATGCATTCGCCGCGGTTGGCCGGGTAATTGACATTGTCGAGGCTCAGGTAGCATTTTCCGGAAATGGCCATGCAGAGGGCTCCGTGAACGAAGATCTCGATTTTTACCCTTTCGCCTCCCGGCCCGCGGATATTTTCCCGGTTTATTCCCTCCGTAATGTTTTTAACCTGGCCGAGATTCAGTTCCCTGGCCGTAACCATCACATCGGCAAAATTCGCGTAGTATTTTACGGCTTCGAGGTTGGTAATATTGGTTTGTGTCGACATATGGATCTCCATGCCGGTTTGCCGCGCATAGCTGATAACCGAGAAGTCGGAAGCAATGATGGCGCTGATGCCGTTTGCTTTGGCGGCATCCACCAGTTTTTTCATTTCATACAGTTCTTCATCGTAGATCACCGTGTTGAGGGTGAGGTATGATTTCATCCCGTGTTCACGGCAGATGGCCGTGATCTCTTTGAGGTTCCGGATGGTGAAGTTCTTCGCGGAGCGCGAACGCATATTCAGTTTCCCCACGCCGAAATATACCGATCCGGCTCCGCCCTGTATGGCTGCCATCAGTGATTCCATGGATCCCACCGGTGCCATGATCTCAATATCTTCTGCCTTGTGTTTTTGTTCCGGCATGATACAAAAGTAACACATTGCGAAGAAATCCTGCTATTGCCCCTTCAACCCCTTTTTACCGCCGGAGGCGATTGCCTGCAGTCCTCGTCATTATTAATCAAAAAATAATACGCCATTCCGGTCCCTGCCCGGGGGAATTATTTATTTTTGAAAAACATGAGCCTGTGTCCGCATAATATTATTTCCCGGCAACGTTGCGGGTTTTAGGAAAAAAAAATAATAGGAGATGGTTTCATATGAATTTAAAAAACGAAGCGACATGAGAAAAACAGGATTGTTGGCCCTGCTGGCCCTGCTCCTGCTGGGCTTGTTCCTGGTCAGGTGCGATCATACTGAACAAGCTGCACCGGCCGGTGCTAAATATGTATTCCTTTTTATTGGCGACGGCATGGGCTTGTCGCAGGTGGTTGCCGCGGAGGCATTTTTAACGGACCTTAGCCCCGGGGGAGGCTATGTTTCGCTTCCTTTCAGGGATTTTCCCGTCAATGGCCTGAGCAATACCTATGCCGCAAACCGTTTTATCACGGGTTCGGCGGCGGCCGGAACGGCCCTGGCTACGGGGCACAAAACTTCCGTTGGCCGTATCTCGATGGACACATCGGGCAGCATTCCACTGCAAACCCTGGCAGAAAAGGCCATGGAAAAAGGAATGAGAACAGCTATCATTTCCAATGTTTCGATCGATCATGCCACGCCGGCGGCATTTTACGCCCATCAGCCTTCGCGGAACATGTATTTCGAAATCGGCCTTGACCTGGCCCGAAGCGGAATAGACTTTTTTGGCGGCGGCGGCTTTAAGGAACCCGATGGCAGCCATAACGGCCGGGAGGTTCATATTCCCGCACTGGCGCAGGAAAATGGCTATACATATATCAACGACGTTGAAGCCTTTCTGGCCCTGGAAGCCCCGGCGGGGAAGGTGCTTTTTGTACATCCCGGACTTACCGCCGGCGCCTCGATGTTTTATGCCATCGACCAGCCGGAGGGTTATTTCAGCCTGGCCGGCATTACCCGAAAGGCTATTGAGCTGCTGGAGGGCGATGAAGGATTTTTTATCATGGTGGAAGGGGGTAAGATCGACTGGTTGTGTCACGACAATGATGCGGGGGCCACGGTTTGGGAGGTCCTCGATTTTTCTGCGGCCATTGACGAGGCCATCCGCTTTTATGAAAGGTATCCCGAAGAAACCCTCATCGTTGTTACGGCCGACCATGAAACCGGCGGGCTTGGCCTTGGAAGCAATGTTATGAAATATGATACGGAGTATTCATTGCTGGCGCATCAGAAGGTTTCGGGCGAGGCCTTCAACCGTATCCTGGCTGGTTGGTTGCCTGATAACCACATCAACGAGAAGGGTTTTAAAAAACTGCTTATGCTGACCGAGGAATATTTTGGCCTGGGAGGCGAAGAAGCCCCGATCGTATTGAGCAGCGTGGAAACCGGCAGGCTCAGGCAGGCCTTCATGGGCCTGGAGGTGAGCCGGGAAGGGGAGGAACCTCCTTACGACAGGCTTACACTGACCATCCTGGAGATCCTTTCGCACAGAGCCGGCCTTGCCTGGACAACTTTTTCGCATACCGGAACGGCGGTGCCGGTTTATGCGCTTGGGGTAAACAGCATGCTTTTCGGGGGGCAGACAGAAAATACGGACATTCCCCGGCTGATATGGCAAACGATCGAATGATCAGCCCTCCGGCTTGTCTTTCGCGGTTACGCGCAGGTTCAGTTCATCCAGTTGACGGTTCGAGATAAGCGAGGGTGAATCGATCATCACATCCTTTCCGGCATTGTTTTTCGGAAAGGCGATGAAATCGCGGATGCTGTCCTGCCCGCCGAACAACGCCACCAGGCGGTCGAATCCCAGGGCGATGCCACCGTGTGGCGGGGCGCCATATTCAAAGGCATTCATCAGGAAACCGAATTGTGCCTGGGCTTCTTCTTCGGTAAAGCCCAGCACGCCGAACATTTTTTTCTGCAGGTCTTTGTTATGTATCCGTATGGAGCCTCCCCCGATCTCCACCCCGTTTATCACCAGGTCGTAGGCATTGGCACGTACCCGGCCGGGCTTGCTTTCGAGCAGGCCGGTATCTTCCTGTTTGGGGGAGGTGAAGGGATGGTGCATGGCAAAAAACCGTTTTTCTTCTTCATCCCATTCAAGCAGTGGAAAATCAACCACCCAGAGCGGTTTGAAAACATCCTTGTTACGGTACCCAAGCCGGTTCCCCATTTCCAGCCGCAATTCACAGAGTTGTTTCCGGCAACGATGGGCTTCGCCCGACAGGACGAGCAGGAGGTCGCCGGCCGATGCCCCGGCTTTTTCTGCCCAGGTGCGGAGGTCGTCCCCGCTGTAAAATTTGTCGACCGAAGATTTAAAACTCCCGTCGGTATTGCATTTGACGTATACCAGTCCTTTGGCACCGATTTGCGGTTTTTTCACAAATTCAGTGAGTTCGTCCAGTTGTTTGCGTGAAAACTCAGCGCCTCCGGGGACACAGATACCCGCTACCAGTTCGGCCTGGTCGAATACATTGAACCCTTTCCCCACGGCCACATCATTGAGTTCGGTAAATTCCATCCCGAAGCGCAGGTCGGGCTTGTCGGAGCCGTATCTTTTCAAGGCTTCTTCGTAGGTCATACGCGGGAAAGCAGGTATTTCAATACCTTTGATCTTTTTGAAAAGATGTTGCATGAGGCCCTCAAAGGTTTCCAGCACATCATCCTGTGTTACGAAAGCCATTTCGCAGTCGATCTGTGTGAATTCGGGCTGGCGGTCGGCACGAAGGTCTTCGTCCCTGAAACATTTCACAAGCTGGTAGTAGCGGTCGTATCCGGCCACCATCAGCAACTGTTTGAAGGTTTGGGGCGATTGCGGCAGGGCATAGAATTCGCCGGGATTCATGCGCGAAGGCACTACGAAGTCGCGGGCGCCTTCGGGTGTCGACTTGATCAGGCAGGGGGTTTCTATTTCGTAGAATCCCAGGTGGTCGAGGTAATTTCTCACCCCGATTGACATGCGGTGGCGCAGTTCGAGGTTTTTGCGCAGGGGCGACCTCCTGAGGTCCAGGTAGCGGTATTTCATCCTGAGTTCCTCTCCGCCGTCGGTATCGTCTTCGATGGTAAAGGGAGGCAGGGCGGAGGGATTGAGGATTTCAAGTTTATCCACGCTGATCTCGATGCTGCCGGTGGGGATTTTGGGATTTTTCGATTCCCTTTCGATGACGGTACCCGTGGCGCTGATGACGTATTCGCGCCCCAGCGCCCTCACCTTGTCCATGAGCCCCGGAACGGCTTTTTCCTCCCTGAAAAGCAATTGCGTGATGCCGTAGCGGTCGCGCAGGTCGACCCATGCCAGGGCACCTTTGTCGCGGATACGCTGCACCCATCCGCTTAATGTTACTTGTGTGTTGATATGTTCCGGTCTTAATTCACCGCAGTTGTGGGTTCTGAGCATATTGATCGTTTTTTTGGATCACCTTCGCGGGAAGGCGTTTTCAGCCCCGCGAAATTAATAAATATTTTAGTCCGGCGATTTTGTGGGGATGTCGAGGCCAAGGAATACGAGTCCGTAAATGTTCGATTCGCGGTATTCATTCAAGAGGGGGATGCCCGTATCGATGATGTTTGTGAGCCCGTAATAAAACCGCAATCCGAGGGTCAGGTGCCATTTTTTTCTTTTGTCGAGCGGTATCCTGCCGCCAAGGCCGGCTGCAACCCCAAAGTCGAAAACGTCATAAAACTCGATGAGTTGTTCATTGAATGAGCCGCTGCTGACCTGCCCCAGGGTGTCGGTAACCTCCACATCGCCCTGCATGCGGGCATTCACCAGGAAAGAGCCGTAAACGCCTCCTTCAACATAATAATTGAAACCCGAATTGAAAAAATAGCGGTTCGTCAGCAGTAGCCCGATATATCCAAGGTCTTCAACGGCGTTGGTGATCGAAACCCTGGAGTTGTCGCTTTCATCTATATAGTCCATGTCATGAAATGAACAACCGAGCGAGAGCAGGTCGGCCTGCAGCAGCAGTGAATTATTCCTTGTAAACGGCAGGGTGACCGAAACCCCAATGGATGACGCCAGCAGGGGCTTGTTGTTTTCGATATCGCCGTAGATATTGCTTGCCCCCAGGCCGATGTGCCAGCCCAAAAGGGGTGATTTGCGAACGGGCAGGGGGCGGTTTTCTGTTTTTCCGGATTTTATTTTTTTTTCGGGCTTATCGAATGTAACCACCCGGCCATTCTCATAGATTATTTTTTCACACTGTTCCCTGGCGATGGAAAAAACCGGCCCCTGCCGGTGGTCATATTTCAGGTATTTAACAACGCCGGGTGATATTTCAAGAACGACGGCCCGGATCTCTTCCCCGTTATTTCTGTAAATGATATCCTGGCTTGCTGAAATGAGGGGCAGGCCCAGGATGATTGCCAGAAGAATGAGCGGTTTATTTTTCATATCCGGGCCGTATACGATGGCGTTGTCAATTATTTAGCGGAATATCCACGCCCAGCTTCAGTATGCCGTATATGTTCCTTTCGTTCAGTGATGTTCCCTCAACGGGTTTGGCGATGTTGATGAGGCCGTAGGCGGCACGTGCCTCGATGATGAAATTACTGAATTTCTTATTCCCGAGGCGAAGGCCGATACCGCCCACCAATCCGAAATCCAGGGTGGTGAAATCGTCCTTGTTGTCGTTGTCGATTTCATTCAGCTGGCGGTCGTCGGTGCCGGGAATATCCGTGTAAAAGCTTCCCTGGTATCTGGCCTGGGTGAGGTACGACACATATAAACCCCCGTTTACATAAAAAACCCGGTTTTTGTCAAGGAAGTAGCGGTCCATCACATTCAGCTTAAAATAGTTGAAACGCTGTTCGGTTGTTGCCAGGCTGATGGTATCGCCCTTGTGGACATAGGTGTTTGTCGCGTACTTAAAGCCCTGGAAAGTATAGAGCAATTCGGTGTGGATGTTATTTTTTTTCGAGACCGGCAGGGTAAACCCGGCTCCGAATTGTCCTGTCAGGCGGTATTCTTCCGATGGGAGGTTTCCCGCCAACGAGCTCAGGCCCATGCCGCCTCCCACTTCAAGGATGGGCAATGGCAGCTTTTCTTTTGTTGTTTTTTCCTTTACCTGTGTATGTCCTGCCCAGGGAAGGAATGCGATCAGGAGGGTGAAAATGGTCAGTCTTATCATGTTGTTGTTTTTTCCGTTTCGTATGATCCCGTCATTCAAATCATTATGTCTGCAAAGGTACATTTATTGGAGGAATGCTCATGATTTTGGCAGAAATAATATGCCTCCACCGTCGAAAAGCGGGCCCTTGTAAAGTTGGCAAAGCGATAGACCCAGGGTTTCGAGGTAGTGTCTGATGTTTTGGCCGCGGGGATGGTGATCAGCGGATCCCGACAGGTATACGGTATTTTTATATAAGCCGCAGCATCCGCCCAGGAAGCCATGTTTGAAACCCGGCAGCAGAATGCCTTTTGGGTCGATAAACAGGCAATTTTTGCCATTGTTTTTCAGGGTGGTGGTGATGCCGGCATCGGAGCTGATAAAATGCCGGTCGCCGAGGGCCAGCAGGTTGCACCGGGTGTAGCCTTGTTCCACATGGATAAAGGCGGTTTCGTGCCTCATTTCTTTGATCACCGGATCGGTATGCCGGAAGTTGTGGATCAGGGTATGCTCTGTTGAAACGGCGTTATAGGAGGCCGAGGCGGGAAATCCAGTTCCAACCGGACGGCTGCCTTCCACGATGTTCAATTTGGTTGCCGACAGTAAATTTTTGAATTTTTGCGGGAGGTTCGGGGCGATGACCAGCGTATTTTCATTGATGGGATGGATAAAAACATCGGGGTGACCCGAGATGGCTTCATAGGTAATGCCCGAGGTATGGAACCTGATCACCTCGCCCATGCCTGCCAGTTTTTTCACCACTGCCGCCGGCATTTTCTTGTCAACGATGATATACATGGTAATTTCTTCCTTGCAGGTTTTCATCGGGCCTGAACACGACGGTTTCATAGTAATTGAGCAGGGCTTTTTTGTTTGCGGCCCCATAGCCTGTGGCAAAATTGAATTGCCCGGGCGAAGTATGTATTTCGAGGTGCCGGCTGGCGGCGGATGTCATCAGGTATGCGAGTTCTTCCGCCCAGAGGCGGGTCATCACCAGTTCCCTGAAGGATTCGTGAAAAGGGCCGGCCACCAGCTCATCGCCGCCCAGCAGTCCTTCGGAAGGGTGGAGGCCGATGCGGATCACGTTCACCCCGCCGGCTTCGAGGATCTTGTAAGCTTCCGCGGTCCGCTTCACCGCCTCCTCCATGCCGGGCGGCCGGTATTTGCCTTCATGGTAAAGCTTTTCCAGTGCCGTGCCCCTGATCACCAGGGTGGGGTAGATACGGGCATCGTCGGCTTCCAGTTCAACGAAGGCAGCGGCCGTTTCGAGGTCGTGCTGCCGGCTGTCGCCCGGGAGCCCGATCATCATCTGCAGCCCCAGCCGCATGTGCGCATTCCGGATCATTGCCGAGGCCCTGACGGTGACAGCGGCCGTATGCCCTCGGCGGCTGGCCTGCAGCACCTCGTCGGCCATCGACTGTGCGCCGAGCTCGACGGTGGAAACATGGTATTTCTTCAGCAGCCTGATCACCGTCTCGCTGATGTAGTCGGGCCTCGTCGACAGCCTTATGCCGTCAACCTTTCCGTGGGCGAGATATGCTGCGGCCACGGAAAGGTATTCCGCCTGCAAACCAGGGTCTATGCCCGTGAAATTGCCACCGAAGAACCCGATCTCGACCACCTTTCTTCTTTTCGGGAAAGAGGCCAGGTGTCGTTCGATGATGTCGCGAATCCCATCCGGGGCCGGCATGTCCGTTGTGCCGGTGATCTTTTGCTGGTCGCAGTAGATGCAGCGGAACGGGCAGGCCAGCTCCGGGATAAAGACCGGGATGGTATAGTGTTTTGTTTTCACGGGCGGCGTTACTGATTGCTAAGTTAGTGAAAAAAGGGAAGGGGTGCCGGGTAGGATATATGATTGCCTGGTTTACAAAACGGAAATATTGCGCATCAGTGGGATGGACTGATGATTGTTTTCTTTTTTTCATCTTCTTTCGTATCTTTATTCTGAAATATAAGCCCATCTTTTGGTGACCGGTTAAAGAAGCACAGCCATAAATTTGGGTTTTCAAAAAGCCTTATTTATGCCTGCAAAACGTTTTTACGACATCCATATGCATGTGTTCAACCTGAGCCATGCCGGGCTGATGGCCTTCATCAACAGGTTTTTCCTGAACAATGCCCTTCGGTTTGATGACCTGCTCGAAGGCCGGTATTTTAAGATAATCCGGCATTATATGTTCAAAAAAGGGCACAGCAGGGCCGAGTCGCAGGCATTGATGCGTAAGCGGGTCATCTTTCTGTCTATGTTTATCATCATTTTCCTTGCCTGGGTTTTTTTATGGTTTTTTGTCATTCCCGGCCGGCTGTATTTCATCCCCGCCGGCAGTCTTCAGGCCTTTATCTCCTGGTTGCTGCTTGCTTGCGGATTTCTCCTGATTCCCCTGTTGTTGGGTTTTTTATTATACACCGGCAGGAGCGTGTTGAAACGATGGGTTCTGAAAAAGGAAAAATCTAAAAGTATCCCCCGCAGCATTAACGTATTGTCTGTTTTTGAAAACGACCTGGCTCATCAGCTGCGATACCTGGAACTGGATTATCTTTCCCTGCACGATGACATCAGGGATTATATTTTCGGGGTGGATGAGCCGGATCCGAAGATTTTTTATGGTAAGCTAAGAACACTGTGGGAGCGTCATAACCATCAGTTTCCGCTTGGCAGGCAGCAATACGGAAAGGTAGTGCTGACGCCACTGATGATGAATTTTGATTCGAAAGGATTCGAAAAGCTTGATAAGCAGAAAATCCATTATAATCTGCCACCGGCCAAGCTGATCATTGAGCAGCTTGTCGACCTGTTTAACGGGATACAGGAATACTGCCGCGGAAGCCTGGGTTTGTTGCAGATATTTCCCTTCATGGGGATAAATACCGGATCATACAGGCATGGCAGGGCATTGAAGACCGGAAGCAGGATCGATATTCCGGAAAGGCTATTGGGAAAGGTTGTTTTTCTGCGGGCGGTGAGTGTTCTGGTGTTTGTGAGGGAATTGAGTGCGGATGAGCGGGATGTGCTTCTGTCTGCTGCCAAGGATGATGCTTTGCGGGATTCCATTCGCGAGGCCATGGATGATTTCCATAAGGCGGAGTTTAAAGACACTTATCCGCGCGAAAATACCCTGCCGAAAATGCTCGACAAGTATTTTGGTGAATACCGGGGTGAGATTGCAGATTTTGAACAGGCATTTAATGAAATGTTTTATAATCCTGCATCTTCAGCCATGACCTGGCGTGATCTCGGGAGTAATTTTTTTAGCGGCATCAAGGTATATCCGCCACTTGGTTTTGATCCCAATCCACCCGAAGCTCCTTTGGAAGCGGAGTTGGGGAAAGCCTTAAAACCGGAATTACGAATACGCCTGCAGCAGGAATATTTCAATACCTGGGTAAACACCCATTATCTCTACCAGTATTGTGAGGATAAAAACATTCCGGTTACTACTCATTGCAGCGACGGTGGCTTTGTGATCATGGATGAACGCTGGAGCCGGGAGCGGGCCAATCCTGCCTGCTGGTCAGGGGTGCTGGAGCAATATCCGCAACTGAAACTAAATTTCGGGCATTTTGGTGTGCAGCTTCGTTCGGCCCGCCATGGCTGGGGCGAATGGAACAGGACCATTATCGGGCTTATCCTTAACGATCGTTATCCGAACGTATATGCCGACATTTCCGACCTGGGGGCTTCGCCGGAGACATACCATTATTTGGGCAGGGCTGTTGAAGAAAGCATTGACAGTATGGCTTCCGGCGGCGCAGACAAAGACGAATTACGCCGGAAACTCATGCGTAAGTTGCTTTTCGGTACCGATTTTATGGTTAACCTCTTTGGGGCCGACAGTTATTTGGCTTATTTGAAAACATGGGAGGAAACCACTGTTTTCACACCGGAAGAAAAAGAAATATTCGTTTCGGAAAACCCCGGGCGTTTCCTGTTCGGTGAAGCCTTTTGAAGACTATTGTGTTTTTTTAAATTTATTGTATATTTGCATCCCCAAAATAATATAGAAAGTCACACGCATAACTCCACACCCACACTCACACCCACACTCATTTCGGGGCATTAGCTCAGCTGGCTAGAGCGTTTGACTGGCAGTCAAGAGGTCATCGGTTCGACTCCGATATGCTCCACAAAAAACCCCGCTTTTGGCGGGGTTTTTTGATTGTCGACTGTCAGTTGTCAACTATCAATTTATAATATTTGCGTTCAGGATTCTTATTCCTTGTCCCCATAAATGCAAATCTTTGATTTGCTCTTTTATCGAGGATCCACGAAAAACGATGAAATCGAAGATTTCTGGTTTTTCGGGATTCCTCAGTTCTCTATTCTATCGTTGGCACCTGCCCGAAAATTCACTAACTTGTGGCGGCAAAAAGAAGAACAATGATCAGGTTAATGATTGCCGACGACCATCAGCTGATCATCGACGGGATCCGGTCGACGCTTGGCGGTGCTGCCGATATAGAGGTGGTGGGTGAAGCCCTGCACGGCTACCAGGTGCTGAAGAAACTGGAATCGGGACTGCGCCCCGACATTATCCTGATGGATATTAACATGCCCGGGCTCGACGGGCTGGACTGTACCCGGCAGGTCAAAAAAAAATACCCGGACATCAGGATCATCGCCCTCTCGCAATACGATGAAAAGCGGTTCGTGAAACGCATGGTGAAGAACGGGGCCAGTGGTTACCTGCTCAAGGATGCCGGCCGGGAAGAGATCGAAAAAGCGGTAAGGGCCGTTTATGGAGGCCAAAGGTATTTCTCGGGCAGCCTCTCCATCAGGCTGATCGAACAGGAGCTGAAGGAAGAAAACATTTCCGGACTTTTCCCGAAACTCAGCGAGCGCGAAAAAGAGGTGCTCATCCTGATCTGTAAAGGCCTTTCAAGTCAGGAGATCTCAGAAAAACTCTTCATCAGCCTGCATACGGTAGAGAACCACCGTGCCAACCTTATGCACAAAACCGGGACAGGAAATACCGCCAGCCTGGTGAAATGGGCAGTCGAAAACGATCACGCCGAATAAAGCGCGAAAAAGCCGGATAAAAAACGGGGCGCTTTTTGAGCGCCCCGAAAAAGTCTACTTCGTTAAACCAACAAAGCATTATCAAAAAAAAAACCGTACTAATAATGTTTAGTAACAGGCTTTTTAACCGTGGTTCCCTTTCTGCAGGGTTCCTTTTTCTTTATCTGACTTTTTTCTTCCGTATCCGGTTTCCTGACCATTGAATCCGACTGCATTCTCTTTTGTTGGAAACCCACCCTTACCCGGTCTTTTCCCGAGATCCACGATACCGGTTCAGGACGAACCGGTATCATGTTTCGGGCATTAAGCCTTCGTGTCTCAGGTTCATTCATGCCAGCAACTAAGGCAATGAATATCAAGGTTGTGATCAGGGTAATTACAAAATCTTTCTTCATTCGTATATGGGTCTTGTGCAGGACCGGCAACACGAACATCGGCTTTGTGCCGGTCAGGGTACAAATATATGATCACATATCCCCCTGAACATGACAGGAAACCACCAAAAAAAAAAATAGTGATTTCCAGCCATGTCATTGGGGATCCATATCTTTAATATTGTATTGTAGTGAAAGGTGATGTAAAATATATTACGAACATCAGGATCATCAGGCAAGAAAGCGAACCGGAAATCATGGCCGTGAGGGCCGGCGGCATTGCCCGGTTCAGCGCATTGCCCTGTCCGGTGCTGTTACCCAGGAAATATGATGATGAACCTGACGACGGGATCATGGAACTTGATTTTGTCTTCGTTGGCGAATCAAAAAAAGAGCTTGAGGTTGAAATGGAGGTCGATATCGTGATGAAGATGGAAAACCTTCCTTCCTGGGTGAAAGGGCTCCGCATCAATGCAAGCGAGAATTCTGATATAGAATTGATCCGGCATGATATCACATAAGCAATGCGGAGACTTTTGCGATGGTCGTGAAAATTATATTAATTTTAGGTTATAATTTCAAACCAATAAAGAGCAGCAAGAAGATATTATCATGTACGAACAGGAGCTTTATCCCGACATCCTTTACCTCATTGCGTCGCAGAAGATCTATGCCAGGGCCACCGACCAGGTGACCATATATTCAACGCAAAGCATCCCTTATCCGCGGCAGGACGACATTATCGTGACCGATCACGGGGAATCAGGAAAAGACATAGAAATACACCTGAGGGTTACGGGCCCCGTTTCGGAGCATGGCAGGACCGAGGAGCTGGTGATCCCGGTTGAGATCTTTCAAATAAGCGGGGAGCTCGACGAACAGGGAGTCAGAAATCTTATCGGCAGCAAGGATTATAATATCACCTGCATGGTATATAAGGATAATGTGTTGCAAGACAGTAAGTCAGGTGTGGTCACGCAAAACAGCAACATTGAATTAAAATAAACACCTGATGGGTAAAACGATAACATCTGCATTTGCCTGCTTGCTTATGCCTTTGATCATGCACGCTGGTCCGGCAAGCCCTGATGAATTTATTGATTCGTTGATGGCCTGTGCTTCTCAGGAGCGGGCAAGCCGGGAAAAGGTGGATTGCCTGATAGAACTGGCATATTATTACCGTGACGTCGATGGAGATTCCTCGGTGATGTTCTCCGAAAAGGCTTACACCATCGCAAGGTCGATCGGTTACACCGTAGGGGAGGCGGAGGCGGTATACAAGAAAAGCCTCACCCTCGGGATAACGGGCCATTACAAAGAAGCCACCAAATACGCGGAGTTGTTCATTGCCATATGCGATTCGATCCGCGACAGTGTCCGCATGGCAAAAGGGTATTTCAACCTGGGCAACCTCGTAAGGATCGGATTCGACAGGGAGGTTTCCCTGGATTACTATAAGCGCGCCAAAGTGATCTATGAACGCCTGAAAGACAGCACGGCACTGACGGTGATCTATAATGGCATCGGGAACTATTACAAGGAGATCCCGGTTTATGACTCCGCAGTGACCTATTACCACAAGTCGATCGAATATTGCGAAGCAATAGGTTTTAACTCCCGCCTGGGAAGGATCATCGGGAACCTGGGCGATACCTATATGAAACTCGATGATCTTGAGAATGCACGAAAATATCTGCTCATCGGCCTTGACCATGACCGCAGGAATGAAGATAACGTCAGTATGTCAGTAGCCTTTTCAAGGATGGGGATCCTGGAAAAAACCGACGGGAATGATCATGAGGCCATGAAGTATCATCTGCTTTCCGACTCCCTTTACCGGATGACCGGTGACCAGAGCGGCCTGCACGACAACATTATGAACATGGGTTACCTTTTCCTGAAGCAGGGAAAGTTTGACAAAGCCATGGAGCATTTCAGGAAGGGGCTGGCCCATCATCGTACGCAGGATTATGCCGATGGCAGGATGTCGGCCTGGCATGGCATGGCACAGGTTTACAGGGAAATTGGCCAGACCGGAAAATCACTCCTTTACGCCGACTCCAGCCTGACCATGGCCCGTTCGACAAATAATCTTTACAGGCAAAAGGCCATCTTGCAAACGATATACCTGACCCATTTACGTGCGGGGAATACAGAGGAAGCCTTGCAGGTATTTACCGAATACCACGGGCTCAAGGACAGCATCTTCAGCCTGGAAAGGACGCGGATCATCAATGATCTGTTATTGCGATACGAAAAGGATAAGGACCGCCTGCGGATCCTGAACCTGGAAAAGGAGAACCTTGAAAAGGCCAGGCAGCGGAACCTGATGATATTTGCTGCTTCGGGGATATTGTTTCTGGCCCTGTTCATCACCCTGTTCCTCCTTTACAAAAGAAGGAAGGACCGCATCATCGCCAGCCAGAAGATCCGCCGGCTGGAGGAAGAGAAAAAGCATATGGCGGCACGCTTCCTGGTGGAAGGACAGGAGCTTGAAAGAAAACGCATGGCCCTTGAACTGCACGACAACCTGGGTGTGCTCCTAACTGCTACAAGGCTGCATTTCAGCGAGATCAGGGACAAGGACCCCGGCAGCAGGGAGTTGGTCGGCAGGGCGGAAAAACTGCTCGAACAGGCCAGCACTGATGTCAGGAAGATCTCGCACAACCTGATGCCCGGACTGCTTACCAAACTGGGGTTGTTCGAAGCTTTGGAAGACCTGTTCGAGAACCTGAGCGAAAAGGATGGCTTTGATGCGCGCCTCGAGGTGATCGGAGAAAAGGACCGGCTCAACGAGAACAAGGAGATCATGATCTACCGCATTGTACAGGAGCTGGTCAACAATACCATCAAACACGCCGGCGCCAGCGTCATCGACCTGACCGTCGTCAACCAGGACGGGGAGCTCTCTATGAGTTACCACGACAACGGCAAGGGCTTTGATGTGAAAAAAATGCTCGACCTCAAAACCATGGGTCTGCACAGCATACAGTCGCGCGTGGAGTTCCTCAACGGTACCGTCAAAATCGATTCCGTAAAAGGAAACGGAACGGTATTCCGGATCTGTATCCCGGTAGGATATACGCCGCCTTCCTGTAAATAGTGTTATTTTTACACCGTCTTCAACTCCCGCACATGGATTTTGCCGTGGTATTACAACACCATCCTCCTTTCCGTATTTTCCGGCTGACTGGTCTTCTTGTTTTCACTGATCCACAGTATCACGGCAATGGATGATCGGGATACCCATTTCACGGTATTCCCGCCAGGGACGGCCCCCCGATATTCAGCCACAGATATCGCCTTCATCATTCCCTGCAGGGTTTTCCTGCCAGCAGCCTGACTTTTTCAACCGGCGATATACAGTAACCGAAGTTTAAAAAAGAACGTCTATCCGTGATCAGTCACTTTTTTCTTATAGGAATTTTCGTCCTGCCTTAGGTTTTTTCAGGCCGCTACCCGGCAGTGAACAGGTAAAATTCATACCTTTAACAGCTTAATGCCATCATGCTCATCCGATGAACGTAGACCCCACGCGCGAAAAGATCCTTAAGGTTGCATCCCGCATCTTCGGCAAATACGGCTTTCAGAAGACCACCATGGATGAGATAGCCCGTACGGCGCACAAAGCCAAAGGGTCGGTTTATTACCACTTTAAAAGTAAGGAAGAGCTGTTCCTGGCTGTGGTAAACGTGGAGATAGAAAGCCTTAAAAATGCCCTTTTGGCAGTGGCTGCCAAAGAAGACACCGCCACCAACATGATCCGCGATTATCTGCTTACCCGGATGAAAGTACTGGCAGGCGCAGTCAATTATCACGAAACCCTGAAGGCCGACTTCCTGCAAACCTTCGAATTCCTGGACGAACTCAGGTCGGAATTCGATGAATTTGAAGTTGAGCTGTTGTCGGGTATCCTTCAAAAAGGGATAGATGAAAGATCATTCGAGGTTGAGAACGTCAGGAAAACCGCTCAGGTGATCATCCTTGCCATGAAAGCCATCGAAATCCCTTTTTACCTGCAAAACAAGATCGTTGAGTACGAGAATACCATTGTGGAGCTGCTCGATATTCTCATCCGCGGTCTCGAAAAAAATGCCGGCCGGTAAGCAGGTGGCTTTAACCCCCCAATCCCCGGCAATAGCGGTCATTCCTCTGACATCCGGTCTGCCTGCCGATCGCTGCTTGTTTTCATTCATCCGATTATGTACCTTTGTATCATAAAACTGACCAAAAAACGTTTTTAGTCAAAACATACCTGAATACAGCAATGTCTTAACAGGGATACAGGGGTGAAAAGCATTTCTCATAACATACTGCGCTTTCGCAGGGCCATCCTGCTCATATCCTTTCTGCTGACGGCCGCGTCGGCCTATTTCATGAAGGACCTGGAGGTGGATCCGGATGTGTTCAACTACCTGCCGGATGATGACCCTGCGGCAGCCCTCTTCAATGAGATCGGGCTTACTTACGGCGGCAACTATATTGCCATGATCGGGATCAGGACGGATGATGTGTTTACTTATGAAGTGCTGGAGCAGATACGCACACTGACCGATTCGCTGGAAGTGATGCCGGGTGTGGGGCATGTGACAAGCTTAACGAACATCATCGACATCAGGGGTTCGGAATGGGGGATCGAGATCACTTCCCTGGTTGATCCGTGGGACCTGCCGCATACCCCTGCGGCGCTCGACAGCCTCAGGGATTATACCTTGTCGGATGAGATGTACCGCGGAACGGTTGTTTCTGCCGACGGCACCTTTACCGCCATCATGGTGCGCATTGCCGAGGGGACCGACAAAATTGATGTTGCCAGAAGAATCAGGGCCTTCATGCAATCGAATAACAAAGATTTTGATGTGTATTTCGGCGGGCTGCCCTTTACCCTGCTCAGCCTGTCGGACATCATCATGAACGACCTTTTGTTTCTTGCCCCCCTCACGGCACTGGTCATTATCCTGGTCCTGCTCTGGGGTTTCCGTTCCTGGCGGGGCGTGATGCTGCCCCTGGCCACGGTTGGCTTCAGCACCATATGGACCATGGGCTTGATGGGTTTGCTGGGCATCCGGGTTTCCATCATCTCCGATGTGATCCCGGTCATCCTCCTGGCGGTGGGAAGCGCCTATACCATCCATGTGCTGAACCGCATCAGGGAAACGGAGGGCGAAAACCTCCGGCAAAGGATCATGCCCGCCCTGACCTATATCATTACCCCTGTGGTAATTGCCTCGCTCACCACCATGATCGGCTTCATATCCTTCATATTCGGGTCTTACCTCACCATGATCTCCACCTTTGGCCTGTTTGCGGCGGCGGGAATATTTTTTGCCCTTTTGCTGTCGCTAACCTTTGCTCCTGCCTTCCTGGCCACTTTCGGCGGCAAGAGCGGGAAAACGGTTTTCCATCGCCGGCAGGAAGCTGCCCCGGGGGTTTTTGATGTGTGGCTGGGCAAAATGGCCGGGATGGTGATAAAATGGCCGGGCAGGATCATCCTTCTCTGGCTCATCATTGTTGCCACCGGCATATCAGGCATCCTGCTTATAAACCGCAATGTCGACATGATCGATTATTTCAAAAAAAGCGATCCCGCCCATGTTGCCGAAAACATATTCAGGGAAAAGTTCGGGGGCTCCTTTCCTGTTTATATTGAAGTAAGGGGTGATGTGCAATCGCCCCATGTGCTGCAAAAAATGGATTTGGCTGCCGAATACATGAAAAGGCACCAAACGGTAACGCATACGCAGAGCGTGGCCGACCTGGTTAAGGAAATGAACGACCTGATGGAAGAAGGGGAGGTGATCCCCTCTGAAAAGGAAAAGATCGAACAGTTGTGGATCCTGCTGCAGGGACAAAACATCATGGAACAACTGGTCAATTACGAACTCGATGCGGGGCTGGTTTCCGGTACCTTCAAAACCGGCGATGTTATGCTTATGGATGATTTTGTAAAGGATATGGAAGCTTACCTGCTGCAGGAAAGCACCGAAAAGTGCCAAATGCACATTACCGGTTTGCCCAGTTTGTACCTGAAGATCGATCACAGCATCATCAGCAGCCAGGTGCAGTCGCTTGCCTATGCCCTGCTGCTGGTCTTCCTTGTTGTGAGCCTGTTGTTGCGTTCATTCCGGAGCGGCGGGTTCAGTATCATACCCATATTGGCCACCCTGGTGGTGTTGTTCGGGTTTATGGGCCTTACGGGCATTCCGCTCGACATTGCCACGGTGCTGGTGGGAAGCGTTTCAATCGGGATCGGCGTTGATTATGCCATTCACATGATTTCGCACCTGAATGATGAACTGCGCAAACATGGTCGTATCGACCTGGCCATACGGCAGGCTTTTGCCATCACCGGCAGGTCGGTGGTACTGAATGTGCTGGCCGTTTCGCTCGGCTTTCTGGTACTGCTTTTTTCGAACCTGGTGCCCCTGCAGCGCTTTGGTTTGCTGGTTGCGGTAACCATGATCACTTCATCGGCGGCGGCCCTCACCCTGTTGCCGGCGGTGATGCTGCTCATCAGGTCGCGCCATCCCTCCGGGAAAAAAGAAAAAACTAAATAAACATAAAATGAAAACGATCATTGCCTTTAGCTTTTTTTTATTTGTTGCCGCCGGACAAACGGTGGCACAGGATGCACAGGAGATTGTCAGGCTCTGCGATTCGGTAACCTACGCACCTGACGACCAGGTAAGCGGGATCAGGATGATCCTGACCGACAGCAAGGGCCGCGAACAGGAACGGCAGGCCATTGCCACACAGATGGGCAACCACCACCGGCTGTTTCGCTTTACCGCACCGGCCTCGCAGGAGGGTATCGCGTTTCTGTCCCTGCCGGACGATGTGATGTATGTGTACCTGCCTGCTTATGACAAGGCCCGGCGCATTGCCTCTCATGTGAAAAACCAGAGTTTCGCCGGCACCGACCTGAGCTATGATGATATGGAATCGGTGCCACTGGCCGAAAAATACGATGTTAAACTGCTGGAGTCCACGGATGAGCATTACCTGCTGGAAATGCTTCCAAAGGCGGGAGCAAAATCGGATTATTCCAAAATGCTCACACGCATACATGCCCGGCATTACACCATCCTGTCAAGCGATTATTATGACCGTGGCGGAAACAAGGTCAAGGCAATGCAAAACAACGAAATTGAGAACATCGACGGGTATTGGATCATTACCGACATGAGCATGAACGACCTGAAAAAAAATCATTCGACAAGGATGATATTTACCGCTACCCGCATTAATACGGGCCTGACCGAAGATGATTTCAGCGTTCGCCTGCTAAGCAGGTAATTGTATCCGCGGCCTCATGGTTCGTTGGTATGCATGATAAGCAAATGCAACAAAAACTGCCTGAGTGAAGGTTCCAACATATCAAACAGGATGATCATGGTAAAGACAAGGTATTTTCTCAGTGTGCTGGCCCTGTATACCCTTTTTTCCCATTTCGGGGCACAGCCGGTGCTTGCCCAGGATGAATTACTGCGCCTGGGTGGCGAATTCTACACCGATAACAGGCTGCGGACACATGACGGTGCCTGGTCGTGGAGCGAAACCCGCCTCGACCTGAAACTTGAAAGGAAATTCAAGCATAAGGCAGCTTTTTACGGAAATGTATGGCTGCGTTCCTTTGGTTTTCCCCTGCTTGATCATACCGGCCAATTGTTCAACAAAGACGAAGTGTCGCCCTATAACATCGATTTCAGGGAAGCCTGGGTGGCTTTGTATGATTTCCTGATCGACGGGCTGGATGTACGGATTGGCCGGCAGCGGATCGCCTGGGGCACGGGCGACCGCATCAACCCCACCGACAACCTCAACCCGGATGACCTGGAGGATATCTGGGATTTTGGCCGCCATTCGGGCTCGGACGGGATCAGGCTGATCTATTATTTTTCAGGGATCCGTCTGGAGGCCGATTACCTGCCTTTTTTTCGTCCGGCGGTATTGCCCCGGGGCGACTGGGCCGAAGCCATTGTGCCGCCCGTACAATTGCCCCCCGGGATCCTTGTCAGGGATTTCAGCGATTCCCTGCTCATGCCTTCCTACAGCCCGGGCGAAAGCAGCACTTATGGATTTAAGATTGGCGGGTTTCTGGCCGGTTTCGATCTTTCGGCAAGCTATGTATATTGCCGTGACGACATTCCCATACAGTACTATAACAGGATCAGCCTTGTTGAACCTCCCGCCACCATCGACATCAGCAGCAAGCTTTTTTTCCCGCGCCAGCATGTTTTTGGCGCCGACCTCAGCGGAGCCATCGGCAGTGTGGGCGTGTGGGCCGAAGCCGCGGTCTTTCTTCCCGAAAAGGAAGTGATCATGCGTACGGATATTTCCCAATTGGGTTTGCCGCCCCGCGACTCCGTCATGCTCAAAAAAGAACCATTCGTTAAATATGTTGCCGGTACCGATTATACCTTCCGCGATGGTTCCTATCTGAACATACAGTACTTTCACGGGTTTGTTACCGAGCGGGGACAGGGAAACCTGAATGATTATTTCATGCTGAACTGGGAAAAACAACTTTTTAACCACCGGCTGAAGATCAATCCGCTGACGACAGCCTTTGTGGTTGGCGACTGGGATGACATTGCCGGCAACCATGCATGGGTGTATTCCCCTTTTATCACCTATTATCCGAACATCAATACCGAGATCGTTTTGGGGGCCAGGTTTATCGATGGAACGGGCGATAATATGTTTGCCCTTGTCAGGGATAAGGATGAGGTGTTCCTGAGCCTGAAATATTATTTTTGACGGCCGTGTGCAGCGATTCAACAATTGGCATATCCCGGCAGGGTATTTTCAAAAATGCCCTATCTTAGCCTGCAGTAAAATATTCTACGGGGCTGGACGAAAAACATAATATTGGCAAAGCCGGTTTGAGCGGCAAAGAATTTGAAGCGCTTTTTAGAAAACACTTCAAGGGACTGAGTTTTTTTGCCCTTGAATATGTAAAGGACCATGATCAGGCCAGGGAGATCGTGCAGGAGGCTTTTGCGGCCCTATGGGAAAGGCGCGGGACGATCAGGCCGGACTGGTCGCCCGGATCCTATCTGGCTACCTCGGTGAAAAACCGTTGCCTGAACCACCTTCGCGACAATAAAAAGTTTGACCAAAGCATCCTGGATCTCGAAGGCCTCGACCGGCAGGAGGACCTCCGGGCAGACGACCCCCTTGTCAGCGGCGAACTGCAGGCGAAGATTGAGGATGCCATTGCCTCATTGCCGGAAAAGTGCCGTGAAATATTTATTCTGAACCGTTATGAGCATAAAAAATACAACCGGATTGCCGAAGAGCTGAACATTTCGGTAAAAACCGTGGAGGCCCAGATGACCAAAGCATTGAAGATCATGCGGGAAAAGCTGGCTGAGTTTCTGGGCCTGCTGTTGCTCCTGCTCGGTTTTTAATTCGGGGCATAAGGGTAAGTGCCATTTAATGTGTATAAAAAAAAGCAGAGATGGATCAAAATCACACATATTACGAAACGCTGATCATCCGGTATCTTTCGGGTGAGGCCACCGGCATTGAAATTACGGAGCTGGCAGCCTGGATCCGTTCCGATGATGAACACATGCGCCTGTTTAACGAATTGCGGCAGAGCTGGGCCCTCAATGAGGCGGCACGCATCGAGTCGCAAACCAATCTTGATAAAGAATGGGACGCCATGGCCGCCCGCACAGGCCTGGATACGTCTGCCCGGCCCTTGCTGAGAAGGATGCCGGCAGGACGCAGACTGCTGCTGGTTGCGGCTTTTATGCTGCTCCTGCTGGCACCGGCCATGCTCTATCTCTGGTATTCCGCAGGTCCGTCCGAAAGCAGGCTGGTCGCCGGCAACCACATGCTCTCATCAACATTGCCCGACGGTACACAGGTCAGCCTGAATGCCGGCGCCACACTCATCTTCCCGTCGCGCTTCATGGGCACCGAACGCAAAGTGGTGCTGCAAGGGGAAGCCTTCTTCGACGTTGCCCACAAACGGGCAAAAACTTTTGTGATCGATGCCGAAGACATGCAGATCAGGGTGCTGGGTACATCCTTTTATGTGAATACCGAAAGCAGTGACAATACCATGGAAGTGGTGCTGATCAGCGGCAGCCTGAGGCTTGAATACGGCGGTGAACAAATGCTGCTCGATGAAGGGGAAAAAGCCGTGGCCATCAAACAAAAAGGCTCCATGCACCGGCAGGCCCATGACGACCCGAACCTGCTGGCCTGGAAAACGCGAAAACTGTTTTTCGACAATACACCCCTCGGCGATATCGTTAAGGTTCTTGAAAAGGTTTATCACAAAGAAATCGTCATATTGAATCCCGAAATACTCAATTGCCGTATAACTGCCACATTCGACGGGGAACCGCTGGAAGCGGTCCTGAAAGTGCTGCAATCAACCATCGACCTGCAGGTGAGGCCACATGGTAACGCACTGGAACTGTCGGGCAGGGGATGTCAATAAGGCCTATGTTGTCCGTACCATACAAAATATGCATGCGCAGGCTGCCCGGAGCAGTCATGCTGGCATTGGTACTGCTTCCTTCCATACTGTTTTCGCAAGACCTTTCGAAAAGGATCACCATCATGGCCGATCAGATGCCGCTGGAAGAAGTGATCCGCGATATCGAGAAACAATCCGGCGTTTACTTTTCATACAGCCCGCAGGTCATTCCCGTTTCGATGCCCGTGAGCATACAGGCACGCAATAAAACCCTCAGATACGTCCTTAATAATCTTTTTCATGACAGTGACATCGGCTATGAAGTGGTGGGAAACCACATCGTGCTGACCGTAAAGGCTGCGGATAACCTGCTGCCGGCTACAGAAGCAAGCAGGGGCAGAAAATATACCATATCGGGTTACCTGCGCGACCGGGCCTCCGGCGAGCCGCTGATTGGCGCACATGTATACGAAAATGAAAATTTTACGGGGACCGCCACCAACCCTTATGGTTTTTATTCGCTTACGCTCCCCGAAGGCCTGCACAGGATCGTTTTTTCATTTCTGGGATATGAAACGGAAGAGATGAGCATCCTGCTCAGGGGGGATAAAAAGCTTGACATGGAGATGAACGAAAGTTCCCTGCCCATGAAGGAGGTGGAGATCATCGGACGGAGCGACGGAATCCTTTTCCAGAGTGAACAGATCAGCGAATTCAGGTTTGGCCGCAAAACCATTTCCAGGCTGCCGGGCATCACAGGCGATCAGGACATCATCAAATCCCTGCAGGTGGTACCCGGGGTGGAAGCATACGGCGACGGCTCCTCCATGTTCTTTGTACGCGGGGGCGGCAGCGACCAGAACCTCATCCTCATCGATGAGGTGCCCGTTTATAATGCCTCCCACCTTTTCGGCTTCCTGTCGGTGATCTCGCCCGATGCCATCAACGACATGGAAGTATACAAGGGCGATTTCCCGGTTAAATACGGCGACCGGCTATCGTCGGTGGTCGACATCAAAACCAAGGACGGGAACATGAAGCGTTTTGGCTTTGGCGGCAACCTGGGCCCCTACACTTCCTCTCTTTACCTGGAAGGACCGGTGATCAGGGATAAAAGCTCCTTCTACCTGGCCGGCCGGCTGTCGACCCTGCAATGGCTTCCGCAACTCTATTTCAACGAACAGGATATCAGGCTTGGCTTCGTCGACCTCAATGCCAAGCTCAATTTCAGGCTGAACAGCAAAAACCGCCTGTTCGGGACTTTTTATATCGGCAATGACCTGCTGGAGCGAAAGACGAATTCAAGTATTGAAACCTTTGGCCTGGGATGGAACAATGTGCTGGGCACCATTCGCTGGAACCATGTTTTCAGCAAAAAGCTGTTTTCGAACACCACTTTTTTCCTTACCCGTTACCAATACCTGATGTATCTTTCGGAAGACCGTCGCGACTACTGGAACTCCGAAATTGCCACTTTCGGGCTGAAGACCGATTTTACCTGGTACCTGAATCCGCGCAACACCCTCGGTGCAGGCATACATATTGGTGCATACAGCATCGATGCGGGCAACATCATGCTGTCTGAAAATAACAGCGGCAACGGTGTGCGGGAGGTGCCCGGCTATCAGTGCATGGAGTATGCCTTTTACATCGGCAACCAGCAACATATCGGCAAGCGGATCAGCCTGCGCTATGGGTTGCGGTTTACGGTATGGCAGGACCTGGGTCCGGCCACGGTATTCTTTTTTAATAATCAATATGAGGTGATCGACACCTTCAACGCCATGCCGGATGCCGTATATGCCTCCTTTGCCGTGCCACAACCGCGTATCAGCCTCACCTATCAGCTGCCCGGCGGTGCATCGCTTAAAGCCGGTTACAGCCGCAATGCACAATTTCTCAGTGAACTGACCAACAGTGTGAGCCCTTTCACCTCCCTGGCCGTGTGGGTACCCGCCGGGCCCAACATAGAAGTACGCAAAGCCGACCAGTATTCACTGGGTTATTATACCATTTTGCCAAACAGGCAGTTCAGGTTTTCGACCGAGGCTTATTATAAGTATTATCATGATAATATCGATTACGCCCCCCACGCCAATATGATCTATAATCCCTATCTGGAAGGGGAGCTGAGGAAGGGCAATGCATGGTCGTACGGGCTGGAGATGATGTTCCAGAAAAGCTCGGGCAGGCTTACCGGCTGGCTGGGTTATACCTATTCGCGGGTATTTGTGCAGAGCCCGGGTGTGAACAGGGGCGAATCTTACCGGGCATACCAGGACAGGCCGCACCACCTGACACTTTTTGTGTCGTACGATGCCGCAAAACGATGGAACCTTTCCGCCAACTGGATATGTATGAGCGGGGCGGCCGTCACCACCCCCGTGGGGTTCTACGATTACAACGGCTATGTGGTTCCTCTCTATGGTGAAAAGAACAACGACCGGCTCCCTACATATCACCGGCTCGACCTGGCTGCCGCCTTCAGGCTGAATAAGAAGGAAAATGCACGCTACGAACACAAGCTCATCATGAGCCTGTACAACGCCTACGGACATACCAATCCATATTTTGTCAGCTTTAACAGGGTGGAAGACGGCAGCGGTGATTACCTGGTGCCCGCCGACCAGTCGATATACCGCGAAAGGATCCCCGTTACCCTTTCGGTATCGGAGATCACACCATCTTTAAAATACCAGTTCAGATTCTGAGGAGGAAATAATGATGTTGATGAAGCACTTAATAACATATGTAACCGCCATACTGCTGCTGGCCTCCTGCGTAAAGGAGACCGACTGGCCGCTTGCCGGCGACACCTCCCAATACCTCGTGGTGGATGGCATCATCACCAATGAGGAAAAAGAACAGGAAGTGCGCCTGCATTTCACCAGGCAGGCGCTGAACGGCGAATCCATGCCGGTGTCGGGTGCTGCCATCATCATCAATAATGAAGACTCTACCTATCAACTGTACGAGGATGCCGGTGAGCCGGGTTCTTATAAAAGTGAACGTGCGCTGGCTGCCCTGTCGGGCAAGAACTATTCGCTGCTGATCTTTTATAACGGGAATGCTTATTCGGCCAGGGCCTCGATGGTCCCGGGCAAGACTTTCCCTGAGCTGATATATAAAAAGGACGGTGAGAGCGGGCTGTATTACATCGATTATGTTGCCAGTTCGTTCGAATCCTCGGATCCGGCCATGTGGGAGATCCTGCTCGACTGGTCGGGGGTGCCGGGCTATGAACAGGAAGACCCGGATGCCTGCCGGCGGAGGTTGCTCTTTTATACCCTGACCACCCTGGATGTGAGCCAGGTGTTTGCACCCAAAATCGAACAGCAATTATTCCCGGGGGGTACGCTGATCGACCAGCGCCGCTATTCGCTTACCCCCGAGCATGCCGCCTTTGTCAGGTCACTCCTGCTCGAAACCAACTGGCAGGGAGGGATCTTCCCCTCCGATCCGGCCAATGTAAGTACCAATCTGAGCGAAGGCGCCATGGGTTTTTTCGGCCTTTGCGCAGTAAACTCATTGTCGCTTGTCGTCAGCCAATAAAAAAAAATGAATTTAAAATAAGGGTAAATGAAAAAGTTAGTGTACTATTTAAAACAAATCATCATGAACCTTCGCAATGTTAACCGTCTGCTGATGCTGATCCTCCTCACGGGGGTGCTCGCCGCATCCTGTAAAAAGGATGAACCCGAGCCGGTACAGCCCGATTCATCTTCGGTACAGCAATTGTCGAGAGACGACAGCTCCGTTGAAGAGAACATTGATGAAGCGCTCATCGATGCAGGCCAGGTCCTTGCCGGGAAAGGCTCCATGGAAAAAGCCGGACTTCCCTGCAATGTTATCGTCGACTCCATGTATATGTCGGGCGATACGGTAATCTATCATCTCACCTACCAGGGGCTTAACTGTATCAAGACAAGGTACAGGAGCGGTACGGTGCTTATCAAGATCAGGGAAAATACACAGTGGTATCTGCCCGGTGCCTTTTTTATGATGGAGTTCTATAATTATGCGGTTACCAATGTCTACAGCGGGAAGAAAATGACCTTAAACGGGATGGCCCGCCTCGAGAATGTCAGCGGCGGCGTGATCGAACTGCTTGGGCATGGGATTACTACGGTGATCCATAAAAATTTGGCCCACCTGGATATTGCCTTCAACGGCCATCCGCCCCGCGACTGGCATCTGACCAGGCTGCAGGCCTATTCCGGTGTTCCGGGCGAACTGGTACTGGCCGTGAACGGCTTTGGAACCGCCCAGGGATATAACAACCTGGTTTCCTGGGGCACCGACCGGGATGGCCAAAAATTCTATACTCAAATCACCGAATCGGTGGTGTTCAGGGAAACTTGTTACTGGCTGCCCTGGGGCGGGAAACAGGTATATGATATCCCGGCCCAGAAACTGAAAGCCACCGTCACTTTCGGTTATAATGACAATAACGAACCCATCGGGTTCAATGAGTGCCCTACCAGGTACCGTATCGACTGGCAACAGAATTCCCAAACGGGAACCATATTCTTACCCCTTGTCAATCCTTAAGAAATAAACGTACACTAACTAAAAATCAAAAGCAATGAAAACACACAAAATCATTTTAACCTTTATGATGCTGGCAGGAATGGCCATTCTTTACAGCGGTTGCAAGAAAGACGAAGACCCGGAACCCCAGCCGGTACAGCCCAATTCAGAGGTGAACGCCACCAAGGACGATGCCCTGGCCGATAAGTTGTTCAGTGAGCTGACCGACATCACCAACGAAGCCATGAGCGGACAGGAGAAGTCGTACAAGGGCCTTCTGGTCGATACCATTTTCATGGGACCCTGCGTTACCGTGACCATCGACACCCTGAGCTTTCCCTTTACCGTGACCATCGATTTCGGGCCCGTCAACTGCCTGTGCAACGACGGTAAATACCGCAGGGGCAAGATCCTGGTTACCCATACCGGCCCTTACTGGGCTGTTGGTACTGTGGTTACCACCACCCTCGACAATTATTTTGTGAACGATCACCAGGTGCTGGGCACCAAGATACTGACCAACCAGGGATTGAATACGGCGGGTAACCCAACCTGGACGGTGCATGTCGACGGTCAGATCATCAAGCCCGACGGCGGTGTGATCGTGTGGATTGCCGACCGCATGCGCGAATGGGCACAGGGCCACGGCACGCCGTTTATCTGGTGGGACGATGTGTACATGCTCACCGGTTCACACAATGTGGTTGCCTCCAATGGCGAAACGCTTTCGGCCGTCATCACCGAAGCGCTTGAAATCGCACTGAACTGCTACTGGATCAAGAGCGGCGTTATTGAGCTGCAGCATTCGGCCCTTCCGCTGATCACCCTCGACTATGGCCCCGGCACATGCGACGACGATGCCACCGTTACCATCAATGGCATTACATATCCCATCAAGCTCTAGGTTAAAGGGACTCCATAAATAAACAAGCAAGTACTTTCATGCCTGCAGGCCCGGTAAAGCCTGCAGGCATTTTTTCTTTGTCAGCCCTTGATATGTGCCGGGCTAATCGTATTTTTGCCCTGACCAGGCGGATGAAAAAGATGAAAGATCGGTTTTATGCGGGCACATACACGGTGCGGGTGGGCGACATCAACTATGGCGGGCATATGGGCAACGACAGGGCGCTGTTGCTGTTCCATGATGCCAGGCTCGACTTCCTCGCACAACTCGGCTTTTCCGAGAGCGATATTGGTGGCCCGGGTGTGATCATGAGCGAAGCCCATGTGTATTTTAAGAAGGAAGTATTCAGGGGCGACAGCCTGGAGGTATACGTGCATGTAGCCGATATCACGGAGGTAGCGTTTGTGATGCACTACAGTGTTCTGTGCCGCGGGGCGGAGGTGTTGCGGGGAAATACGCGGCTGATCGCCTTCGACTATGAAAACCGAAAAGTTGTTAAGATCCCCCCTGCTTTTTTAAAGAAGATTTCGGACCGATTGTCGTTGTGAAACCGATATTATCAGGCAGTTTATCCGCGTATATGTGAAGCGGGCAGTTCCAGCAGTACCGATTGTCCGAGGCCGTCGATCCCGATCCTGACCTTTTTCCTGCCCATGATCTTGATCAGTTCACCGCTGATGCCTTTCATGGGGCCTTCAATGATGTCGACCTTTGTTCCGGGAAGAAGGTTTAGTTCAGGGCCGGGCAGTTCATCTCCACCGGCCACGAATTGCCTGATGGCTTCGATCTGCTGTGGCGGTATGGCCACGGCCTTTCCTTCAAAACACACATACCTGACCACCCCGGCCACATTCAGTACCCGGTAGTATTCCGGCGGGGAGATACACACGAAGATGTATGAGCGGAAAAGAGGCTCCTCCACCCATTTTTTGCGGTCGCTCCATTGCTTCAAAGTTTTTTGCAGGGGGAGGTAGCTTTCAATGCCGGTTTCAAGCAGCAGGCTGTGCACCTGCTTTTCGGTCCTCGACCGGGTATAAATCGCATACCAGGCTTTCCCGGGAGGATGATCGGATTTCGGTGTGTTTTGCCCTGTCATCAGGTAAGCAGGGCTTAAAGGGCATGTTTTTTCAGCAAGGGGTGGTAGTCGCCTTTCAGTCCGACCGACCTGGCCGTACGGATATTGTGTACGATCTCGATGCTTTTGCGGGCTTCGTAGATGCCGTAGCCCTTTCCCTCAAGGATATGCCGGTAGCTGTCGGTATGCAGGTCGGTAAAGCCGCCGCTAAATTCGATCTCTTCCCCTTCCATGGTGATGGAGCGGTAGGTTGACAGCCCGGCAGCGATGGCTTCATGGGGGATGTGTTCACGGCGCAGGCTCAGGTACCAGCGGATGCGCGCCCGGCTGAGTTCGAGGTAGCCGGAGGCGGTGTCGTCTCCGGAAAGGTGAACGGTATTCTTTTTAACGTCGCCGAAGATCCAGGTGAGCATATCAAAGAAATGAACCCCGATGTTGGTGGCCACGCCGCCCGATTTCTGGGGGTCGCCTTTCCAGGAAATGAAATACCAGCGGCCCCGGCTGGTGATATAGGTCAGGTCGAGCTCATACACCTTTCCGGCAGGTCCTTTTTCCACCTTTTCCTTCAGTTTGATGATGGACGGATGCAGGCGAAGCTGCAGGATGTTGTAAATATTCCTTCCCGATTCCTTTTCTATTTCGGCCAGGGCGTCGACATTCCAGGGGTTCAGCACCAGCGGCTTTTCACAGATGGCATGGGCCTCGTTCCGGAGGGCCAGGCGGATGTGTGCGTCGTGCAGGTAGTTGGGCGAGCAGATCGACACATAGTCGATCTTTTGTTCGCCCTTGCGGCGCAGTTTGTCGAGATGGCGGTCGAACCTTTCCGTTTCGGTAAAGAAAGCCGCATCGGGGAAAAAGCTGTCGATGATGCCCACGCTGTCGAACCTGTCGAGGGCAGCCACAAGCTGGTGTCCTGTATCTTTTATGGCCCTCATATGCCGGGGGGCGATGTATCCGGCGGCGCCGATCAGGGAAAAGTTCCGGGTGTTATCCTGCTGTGTCATGATCTCTGGATTAACATTTATTTACCTGCTGGTTTTTGAGTATATATCTTTGATTGCTCTCCGGGCAGGTGGCGTAGCCGTCGGGGCCGAATTCGAGGCGGTGGCCGTATTCGCTCATCCACCCGGCCTGCCTTGCCGGGCAGCCGATCATCAGGGCATAATCGGGCACATGGCCGGTGACCACCGAGCCAGCTGCAATGAAGGCATAGCGGCCGATATCGTTACCGCAGATGATGGTGGCATTGGCCCCGATGGAGGCCCCCTGCTTTACCAGCGTCCTGGCGTATTCACCCTTCCTGACCACGGCGCTGCGCGGGTTCCTGATGTTGGTAAAGACCATGGAAGGCCCGAGGAAGACATCGTCTTCGCAGATCACGCCGGCGTAAATGGATACATTGTTCTGCACCTTTACATTATTGCCGAGCACCACATCATTGGCAACAAAAACGTTCTGGCCCAGGTTGCAGTTCTCTCCCAGCCTGCTTCCGCCCATAACATGGCAAAAATGCCAGATCTTGCTTCCCCGCCCGATCACGGCGCCGGTATCGATTATGGCGCTTTCGTGGCTGAAGTATTCCTTTTCCATGGCTGATGTTGCGTTATGAAGGTAAAATTATGAATTTAACTTTATTGGATCCTTTCCTCTAGATCATACGATCATCCCGGCTCCCACGCTCACGTTGCTGCCTTCGTCGATCAGGATGAGGGCGCCGGTTTTACGGTTTTTCCTGTATGAGTCGTAAAAGAGCGGTTTGGTTGTCCGGAGCGAAACCCTGGCAATATCGTTCAGCCCCACGTTTTTGTCGTCGGTAATGCGGTTCAGCGTATTTACATCGACCTTGTATTTTACGTCCCTGATCAGGCAGCGGGCGTCGGAAGTAGTGTGTTTGAGGGCATATTTTCCGTTGAGCATCATGGGTTTTTCACTCATCCAGCAAAGCATGATGTCGATATCCTGCCCGATATTGGGAACATTGTTTTCTTTGATGATCATATCGCCCCGGCTGATGTCAATGTCGTCTTCGAGGGTGATGATGACCGACATGGGCGGGAAGGCCTGTTCAAGTTCATCCTTGTGGCTGACAATGGATTTTATGGTGGATGAGAATCCCGATGGGAGGATGCTCACCTTGTCGCCCACGCGGAAAACGCCCCCGGCCACCCGTCCGGCATAACCCCTGAAGTCGTGGTATTCGTTGCGTTGCGGACGGATCACGTATTGCACCGGGAAGCGGGCATCAATATGGTTGTGGTCGCTGCTGATGTGTATGTTTTCAAGGATATAGCGCAGGGTTCCGCCCTGGTACCAGGGCATCCTTTCCGATTTTTCCACCACGTTATCGCCCCTGAGGGCGGAAATGGGCACAAAACGTACATCTTTCACGTCGAGCTTGGCGGCAAAGGCCTTGAAGTCGTTCTTGATCTTCTCATATTCTTCTTCCTCGTATGCCACCAGGTCCATCTTATTTACGCAAACAACGATATGGGGTATTTGCAGCAGGGATGCGATATAGGTATGGCGGTGCGACTGCTCGGTAACGCCGTTGCGGGCGTCGATCAGGATAATGGCGGCATTGGCCGTGGAGGCACCGGTTACCATGTTGCGGGTATACTGCACGTGCCCGGGTGTATCGGCAATGATGAACTTGCGCTTGGGCGTGGCAAAATAGCGGTAGGCCACATCGATGGTGATGCCCTGCTCGCGTTCGGCGCGGAGGCCGTCGGTAAGCAGTGAAAGGTCGACCAGTTCATTGCCTTTCTTTATGCTGGCCCTTTTAACGGCTTCAAGCTGGTCTTCGAAGATCGATTTGCTGTCGTACAGCAGCCTGCCGATCAGGGTGCTTTTGCCGTCGTCGACGCTGCCGGCCGTGGTAAATCGAAGCAGTTCCATGTCGAGGTATGCCCTGCTTGAGAATTCTTTTTCCTCCATCATGGTAGCTGTTTTAGCGTGGTTATTGATTTTCTTTCCCATCAGAAATAGCCCTCCTTTTTACGGTCTTCCATGGCGGCATCTGAGCGCAGGTCGTCGGCCCTGCCGCCTCTTTCGGTGATGCGGGTGGCTGCGATCTCCTGTATGATATCTTCCAGGGAGTTGGCCGAGGAAAGGGTAAGCCCGGTACAGGAAATGTCGCCGATGGTGCGGCACCTGACCCTTTTTCTTTCAACCACCTCGTTGGGCCTTTTATTCATGAAAGGGGCATCAGACAGCCATACCCCGTCGCGATTGAACACATCCCGTTCGTGGGTGTAATAGAGGTCGGGGATTTCGATATTTTCGAGGTAGATATACTGCCAGATGTCCATCTCGGTCCAGTTGCTGATGGGGAACACGCGAAAGTGCTCACCCACCTGCTTGCGACCGTTGAAGATATTCCACAATTCGGGACGCTGGTTCTTGGGGTCCCACTGGCCAAATTCATCGCGGTGCGAGAAAAAGCGCTCCTTGGCCCTTGCCTTTTCCTCGTCGCGCCTTCCGCCTCCGATGGCGGCGTCGAACTTGTATTTTTCGATGGTGTCGAGCAAGGTGGTGGTCTGAAGCAGGTTACGGCTGGCATTGTAACCCGTTTCTTCGGTTACCCTGCCCTGGTCGATGGTTTCCTGCACCGATCCCACAATGAGGCGGGCGCCGATCTTTTCGCAAAGGGCATCCCTGAAGATCAGGGTTTCTTCAAAATTATGGCCGGTATCGATATGTACCAGCGGATATGGGATGCGGGCAGGCCAGAAGGCCTTCACCGACAGGTGAACCAGGACAATGGAATCCTTTCCGCCCGAGAACAGCAGTGCAGGCCTTTCGAACTGTGCGGCTACCTCGCGCAGCACATAGATCGATTCCGATTCCAGTTCCCGAAGGTGGCTCATATTGTATTTTTTCATCAGGTCTGATTTTTTTTAGCAGTCAGATTATCCGGGGGTGATCCGCGGCAGAACGTGTTCCATGATCAGGCTGACCGATTCTTCCACGCTCATACTGTCGGAATGCAGTTCAATGTCGGGGTTCTTCGGTGCTTCAAAAGCGGTGTCGACACCGGTGAAATTCCTGATCAGCCCCGCCCTGGCCTTTTTGTAGAGGCCTTTTACATCCCGCTTTTCGCATACCGAAACAGGTGCGTTCACATAAACTTCAACAAAATTGTCTTTTCCGATAATATCGATGGCCGTTTGCCGGATATCTGCCGTGGGGCTGATAAAGCTGTTGATGTTGATGATGCCGCAGTTCAGGAACAGCTTCGACACCTCGGCGATCCGCCTGATATTCTCGTTACGGTCGTCGTTGGTAAAGCCCAGGTTGTTGTTGATGCCCGAACGGATGTTGTCGCCGTCGAGCACCTGGCAGATGAAACCCCTGCTGTGGAGTTCTTTTTCCAGGGCCCTGGCAATGGTGGTTTTTCCCGATCCCGAAAGACCGGTTAGCCAGATCACAACGGCTTTCTGCCCCAGCAGCTTTTCCTTGTCGGTACGCCCCAGGATCTTGTCAAATACCGGAAAAATATGCTTGTCTTCTGTTTCCATACCTTATGTGCCGGAAATTTTTGCAAAAGTAATGGAAACTTATCAATAATAAAAGCCCGCACCGACCGCCTGCCGCCGGGAGGTCCGGTTGCCCGGGGGTATGGGCCGGGCGGCAAAAAAAATGCTTCCTGCCCGGAGGGAGGAAGCACGGTGATATTGACGGGGGCCGTTATGTTTGTTGTTCTATCCTTTGAATATACGCCTGAACATGCCGGGACGCTCAAAATCGCGGTCGTCGGTATAATAGCCGTAACCGTATCCGTACCCATAGCCGTATCCGTACCCATAACCGTAGCCATAGCCGTAATTATAGGATGATTTGTTCATCTTCACGTCGTTGATGAGGATACTGATATTGGGGATGCCTCTTTTTTCGATGTCCTTGATAATGGCACCGAAAACTTTTTTGTTCGTCAGTCCCTGGCGCACCACAAAGAGGTTGGTATCGGTGTATTTCATCAGCAGGAAGGCATCGGTGACCAGCCCGATGGGCGGGGTGTCGATGATGATATAATCATACCTTTCTTTGAGCTGTTCAAAAAGGAGGTCGTTTTGTTCGGAAGAGATCAGTTCGGCGGGGTTGGGCGGTACGGGACCGGCCATGATCACGTCAAGGTTTTCGACCGGTGAGGATTGTATGACATCGTCAAGGGTACTTTGCCGGATCAGGAAGGAACTGATGCCTTCGGTATTGGTAAGGCCAAAATCCTGGTAGATCTTGGGCTTGCGCATGTCGAAACCCATCAGCAGGGTCTTTTTGCCGTACATGGCAAAGATGGATGCCAGGTTGATCGAAACAAAGGTCTTGCCGGCGCTCACCATGTCGGAAGTGATCAGTATACATTGTTTTTCCTTTCCCTTGGCCAGGAACTGCAGGTTGGTCCGTATGGAACGGAATGATTCGGCGATGGAAGATTTGGGAGCGCTCGATACCACGAGGTTGGTATACTTGGTACTGTGAAGGATATGTCCGATGATGGGATAGGAGGTTTGCTTTTCCACATCCTTTTTGTCGATGACCTTATCGTTCAGGTAATCGCGCAGCAGGATAAACACCAGCGGGATGAGCAGCCCCAGGAAAAGGGCGATCATATTATTAAAACTTTTCTTGGGGGTTACCGGGCTTTGCCCTTCGTTCATGGCCAGGTCGATGATCTCCGAGTCGTTAAAGGTCGATGCCAGGGAGATCTGCGCTTCCGATCGTTTTTGTAAAAGATAGGTATAGAGTGAATTCCTGATCCCGAATTTTCGCTGGATATTGAAGAATTCCCGGTCGAGGGCCGGAAGCTCCGCGATGCCGGCGTACAGTTCGTCGATGCGGCTGTCGATATCGCTGATGGTGATATCCGATGCACTGATAATGTTGTTGACGCTCTCGATCAGGCTTTTCTTGGCCAGGCTGATCTTTTCGTTCAGCGGGTTCAGGAAGGGATTTTTATCGGTGGAGGTTGCCAGCAGGTCAACCCTTTCGGCGTAGAGCGTGAGCAGGTTTTGTATCTGTCCCGTGATCACCGGGTCTTCGATACCCATGGTGGCGGGAATGAGCAGATCCCCTTCGTCCTTAACAATGTATTGCTTCAGGTTTTCGTAGTACTTGGCCTTTATCAGCAGCGAGGCCTTTTCTTCCTGCAGGCGGTAAAGGGTGGAAAAATAATGCTCGGTGCGCGACTCCAGCTTCATCACCTTGTTTTCGGTCATAAAATCCATCAATACCATTTCCGAATGCCGCAGCGAATCTTCCAGTTTCATCAGTTCCCGCTCAATGAACTCAATGGTGTTCTCAGAAGTCCTGTTTTTGTCTTCCAGTTCTATGACAAGGTATTCCTTCATCAGTTCATTGATGAAATCGACCATTTTGCTGATGTTGTTACCCTTGAGCGATACCCTCACGATGGCTGAATTCTGTGCGATGGGCTCGATCTTTACGCCCCGGTGGAAACGCGTCAGGTAATCAATGTTGTTGAAAACGAAGCGGAAATTCCTCCCGTAGGGATTCTGGTCGAAATGGGCTGTTTTTTCAATGGTAAAAGTGAAATCGGGGGTAACGATCTTTTCTCCGTAGGCATGTTTGCCGCTGTATTGCAGCATCGTGACCTGCCGGTCTTTTACGGTGGTATGACGGTCGTAATCGTAATAGCGTACGTTCTCGCCGGCCGTGGTCAGTTCGAAAGTGTCATCGGCTCCGGCTATCAGCCTGAATTCAAGACCAACGGGTTGTGGCTCGGAAGGATCGAAGACCACCCTGAAAGGACAATTCCTGTAAAGCTCGGTGGTCATGAAGCTGGCATCGGAAAAATAGGAGACCTGGAAGTCGAGCTTTTTAATGGTACGGTTGATGACCGCATATGACCTGAGCACGGCAATCTCGTTCTGGATGTTGTTCTGTACCCTTCCGTACGAACCCATGCCGATCATGGTTTGCGGGTCGAGCCGCGATGGGTCGTTGATGAGCATGGTGCCCGACACCTCATATACAGGGCTGGTGTACTTGTTGAAGAAATAGGCAATGGTGAGGGCAATGACCACCGACAGCAGAAAGTAATACCAGTACCTGAAAAATTTCAGGAACAATGCCTTGTAATCAACCGATTCCTCCGTCAGTTCGGGGTTGTAATATTTTTCCTGTTCGTTCATATCGGGGCATTAATTGGAAAAGAAGGCATACAGCACCAGGGTTGTTGAAAGGATTGAAAATACCAGTCCGTAGGGAAAGTTGGTGGAAACGAATTGTTTTGCCTTTATGGGTTCGGCGTACACAATGTCGTTGGGAAGCAGGAAATAATAGTCGGATTCGAGTATTCTTTTATCGTTGAGGTTAACGCGGATGATCTTTGAGCCGTTCCCGGTTTGCCGGATGATGGCCAGGTGGTTCCGCCTTGCAAAATCGGTCAGGTCGCCGCCCATGGAGATGGCTTCAAAGAGGTTGATGTTGTTCTGGTACACGTCATATTTACCGGGATTCTTGAATTCGCCCAGCAGGGTGATCCTGAAGTTCGACAGCCTCACGATCACCACCGGGTTGTCGAGGTATTCAGAGAGCATGATCTCGAGTTCATCCTGTATCTCTTCGGTCGACTTGCCGTTCACATAGAGATAGCCAAGGGAGGGGAAGTGAAAATAACCCGTATCGTTTACCAGGTAGCTGTTCAGGTAAAGGTTGGGCCCGCCGGTGTTGCTTGCGTTGCCGCTGAGCTGGTTGAAGTATTCGGTCGACTTCTCTTCCAGGCTGACGATCTTTACGTAGAGGTTGTCGCCGGGTTGTACCTTGTAATCCAGCAAACGCTCATTAACGAAGGTGGCTTCTTCATCGTCGCCGGGAATATCCTGCAGGTACAGGATCTTTTTTTGCGGAACGCAGGATGCCAGCAGTATTCCGGTGAAGAAAAGCAGGTAAAGGTATTTTCGCATGCTCATGTTTTGCTTGCTGAGGTTATAAATATATGAAAATCCCTGCAAATGTATGGGATTTTTACAGAAATCATTACATCCGGATGATTAATGCATATGTTTTCCGGCCACGGAGGCCTTTAACAGCGTGAAGGATATGCGATCATCGGCGGGCTCTTTCCTGAACATTATTTCAGGATGAACTGGGTATGGCCGATCACTTCATTCTCGAAGAAGATCTCTACATGATAATTGCCTTCCATGATCTCTTTTTCGGGGTAGCTTTTTCCCCAGTAAAGGCACATGTCCATGCTGGTGTTCTGGTAGTCGATAAGTTTTTGGATGGAATACTGTAACTTTTCTCCCTGGTACATGAAGGTGTAGTCGTCGCTCCGGTCCCTGGTCAGGATGAGCTTGTCGGGTTGTGCAATGCGCACATAGATCTCTTTTGTTCCTGGGCGGACGATCTTGTTCTCGCCGATGGTAAAGCATACCTTGATCTTGTCGAGGCGGCTTGCCTTGTCGGTCTCCCTTTCCTTGCCGCCCCGTTCGCGTATGCCGACAGCCGACAGGTTATACACCTGCAGGATGGAGGCCTTGTCGACCTTTTCGCTCAGGGCTTCACGGTCCTGGCTGATCTCTTCCTTTTCGCGGCGTACCTGTTGCAGGTCCTGCCTGATCTCTATGTTTTCCTCGGTCAGGGCCTGGTTTACCCGGTAAAGTGAATCCATCTGCCTGACGTAGCCCTGGCTGACCTGCTGCAAAAGATCGAGTTTCTTTTTCACCTTGTAATATTCCCACTGGGTGTCGAGCAGTTTCCTGATCTCGGTGGCGTTGGCCTGAATGATGCTGTCCTTCACGTGCAGTGAATCAGAGAGCGTGCCGTACTCCACCTTGATCTGTTCATGCTCGTGCATGAGCGAATCGAGTTCTTTACGCAGTTCCACCCGCTGCATTTCCTTTTCGCTGATAAGCTCATTCAGGTTCGACCTGAGGATGAACAGCCAGATGAGCAGCCCGGCAACAGCCAGGACCAGGAGAACAGTAATTACGATGAGCGGTTTGTTTGTCTTCTTCCGCCCGGGTTGGGAAACATTGCTTTGTTCGTTCATGGCGCAGATATTTTGATTTTTCTTGCTAACAATACATTATATAAACGTTTTCAGGGGCTAAAACCGTCTGCAAACGTTATGGGCGGGTGTATTATTATAATTTTTTAACAATATTGATTTTTTGCCCGTTCATAATGCAAAGATAATAAAAATCAGCCAGATGCATGCAGGCTTCCGCCGCGCGGAAATCATATTACATATTGTATATTATATGTTATTTTCCTCGTGCCACCATTCTGCTTTACATGGTTACATTCGTGAGACTGCCTTTTTATGAGCGAAGCGAAATGAAAAGGCTTAGTCGAACGAATCCCCGATTTATCGGGATGCCTGCCCCGAGACCTCGGGGGTTTCAGTGTTTCAGTGTTTTAGTGTTTCAGGGTTTCAGTGTTATAGTGTTTCAGTGTTATAGTGTTTCAGTGCCTGCCCCGAAACCTCGGTGGCTTGCCCCGAGACCTCGTGGGTTTCAGTGTTTCAGTGTTTCAGTGTTTCAGTGCCTGCCCCGAGACCTCGGGGGTTTCAGTGTTTTAGTGTTTCAGTGTTTCAGTGTTTCAGTGTTGTTATAAAGACCGTTTCTGCAACATTTCAGAATTCAGACTTCAAATATCAGAATTCAGATTTCAGACCCGCCGAAAGCGGGCAGTGCTTGCCCCGAGACCTCGGGGGTTTCAGTGTTTCAGTGTTTTAGTGTTTCAGTGTTATAGTGTTTCAGTGTTATAGTGTTTCAGTGTTATAGTGTTTCAGTGTTTCAGTGTTTCAGTGTTTCAGTGTTTCAATGTTTCAATGTTTCAGTGTTGTTATAAAGACCGTTTCTGCAACATTTCAGAATTCAGACTTCAAATATCAGAATTCAGATTTCAGACCCGCCGAAAGCGGGCAGTGCTTGCCCCGAGACCTCGGGGGTTTCAGTGTTATAGTGTTTCAGTGTTGTTATAAAGACCGTTTCTGCAACATTTCAGAATTCAGACTTCAAATATCAGAATTCAGATTTCAGACCCGCCGAAAGCGGGCAGTGCCTGCCTCGAGACCTCGTGGGGCAGGCGTGTAACCATGGAACACTTTTCCCGTCCCTCGTCCTCCGTCCCTCTTTAATGCGTATCTCCGCCAATTACCTTAAACTGCTCGCCTGTTTCATCCACGATCACGCGGTACCAGTCTTCTCCGTAGCCCGGGAACTGTACCTTGGGGTTATGGTAGAGGAATCCTTCGGGGACTTCTGTCTTTTCCTTGATGTTCCCGTCCATGTATTTGGTGAAGAGGTGTGCGTAGAAGTCTTTCCATTCGAGCACGGTGTTGTTGCCGGTCGACACGGAATAGTTGGTCAGCAGTTCAACGGCCAGTGAGGGGTTTGTTTCGTACAGACCGGCCGCGGCCTTATCCATGGCGGTGGTCATGCTGATGAAGTCCTTTTCCATTTGCTGTTGTTTCTGCATCACTTCGGGGTGGATGATGTTGTAGCGGGTATAGACGAAATTCGATATCTGGTTGAAGACCCAGAAGGCGGCATCGTCAACAAATTCCATCATGGCGCCGTAGCCCCTGGCCATTTTTTCGGGCACATGGGTCATACAGGCATACATGGGCATGTAAACGGATGAGGCGGCATCGTCAACGCCCCACCAGATGATCCCTCCGATGCGGTTGGGCAGCCAGTTGCGGCTTTGCGACACGAAAGAGTAGCCGGTTTGCTGGGTGGCGGTGGCGCGTTCGTTGCAATACTCAATCTCGTCGACTTTCCAGGTGAGCGGCCGCCAGCGGTAGGGGTTTTCGAAGGGGGCGGCGCCGATGTCCTTTCTCATGTCAAGCTCCGTCCCTTCCAGGTGGTCGCGCATAAAGTTCATCATGTCGTGTACGGAGATCTTGCGTTCGGGTTTGATCCACAGCGGCATGCGGTTGGAGGCAAAGCCGTTGGGGTTGGGGCTGCCGTCGGCAAAGCGCTCGCCGTGCTCAATATGTCCCTTTACATAGTCGAAGTACTGATCCATGTCGCTGTGTACATCCTTGAACATCGACCATACCCTGATCTCGCAGAAGCGTGCCCCGCCGAAATCGACCGGCGCATACACATCCGAAAAGCTGAAGTCCTTATCCTTGCCCTTGTAAAGCCCCTTTTCGCGTGCAAAAGAGATCACGTCGGGTGAATAGATGCATTCAACGGCCGGGTTGTTGATCTTGTCGCGCTCTTCGAAGGTGATGGAGGTCTTTCCGTTGGAGTGCGGGAATGTGGTGATGCGTGCCTGGTTGGCATGGGCGCAGATGTAGCCGTCGGGGATGCGCAGGGCCACCCATACGGCGCCCTTATAGCCTTCGCCCTTGCCGATGAGTTCCATGATCCATACCTCGTCGGGGTCGGCAATGGAAAAGGATTCGCCTGAGCTGTAGTAGCCGTATTCCTCCATCAGGCTGCCGATGGTGAGGATGGCCTCGCGGGCGGTCTTTGAGCGCTGCAGCGCCACAAAGATCAGGCTGCCGTAGTCCATGATGGCTCCCGGCTGGCTGCCCAGCTCGCGCAGGCCGCCATAGGTGGTCTCTCCGATGGCCACCTGGTATTCGTTCATGTTGCCGATCACGTTATAGGTTTCGCGGGCCTGTTTGATCTGCCCCAGGAACTTGCCGGTATCCCATTCGTAAATGTCGAGCATGGCGCCTTCGGGCCATATCGCCGCCGGCCAGTGGTACAACTCACCGTACAGTACATGCGAGTCGGCTGCATAGCTGATCATCACCGAACCGTCGGTGGAAGCCCCTTTGGTTATCAGGAAATTGGTGCAGGCATGTGTCTGAAGGCCCGCCGATAACAAGATTAAGATAAGCGTGGTTAAGAGTTTGTTTTTCATACAGATAAATGGTTAAATGGTTAAATGGCTAAATGGTTAAATTCGTGAGACTGCCTTTTTATGAGCGAAGCGAAATAAAAAGGCTTAGCCGAACGAATCCCCGATTTATCGGGATGGTTAAATTCGTGAGACTGCCTTTTTATGAGCGAAGCGAAATAAAAAGGCTTAGCCGAACGAATCCCCGATTTATCGGGATGGTTAAATTCGTGAGACTGCCTTTTTATGAGCGAAGCGAAATAAAAAGGCTTAGTCGAACGAATCCCCGATTTATCGGGATGGTTAAATTCGTGAGACTGCCTTTTTATGAGCGAAGCGAAATAAAAAGGCTTAGTCGAACGAATCCCCGATTTATCGGGATGGTTAAATGGTTAAAAACAATAATTTATCCAGGTTATCCAATTCAATGCTTTGAGTTTTGGGCTGGTAAAAATAAAGAAATTTTTTAAAATGCCGGAATCCGGTCCCGATTCCCGATTCCCGGGACATCCTGAATCTGTCAGAAACCTACATTAAACCCGAAATTTATGGTGGTGGTGTTTCCATGGAACATTTCGGGGCCGAACATGTCGAGGTAGTCCCGGGCGGTGAGGCCGTCTACGTCGAAGCCCTGTATGTCGGCAACATACAGACCGGCAAAAATGTATGCATTATTCACGAATTCGTAAACCGCTTTCAGCCCCACGGTGTTGTTCTGCCAGGTAATGTCTTTCATCACGGGTGCTTCGTCGGGAGGGGTGAACTGCCCGTAGATATAGTGGTTTCCGTGTCTGGCGAGCAGGTAGCTCAGGTCGATGCGCAGGCCGCGGACGGGCTTGTATATGAGGGCCAGGTAGAGGTCGGAGGCGTTGTCGCGCATGTAATGGCCCATATTATAGCTGTTCGACTCGAAGGTGGTGGTGGAGATGCGGTGCTGGTAGGTCATGGGCAGGGTCCAGGTAAATTCGGCAATGAGGCTGAGGTCTTTCACCGGCCAGCCGCTGAGGCGGGCTCCTCCCTTATAGCTCAGGAAGTTGTGCTTGTGGCTTTTGGTGACCCGCGTTATCGAGAACTCATCCACGAAGAGGGTAAAGAACAGGTGCAGGTGTTTGATGTTGCGGGAGCTGATGTCGAAGAACATCTGCGCGTTCTGCCCCGCATAATTGTTGGTGGAGTTGAGGGTATGGTCAACGGACTTGTAAAAGAGGAAGGGCACCAGGTAGGCGGCCTGCACGCCGATGTCGGAATAGATGATCGAATTACCGAAGGAGAGGTTCAGGTATTTGAAGGGGATGAAGGTGAACATGTTGGCGGCGATGTATTTGTTGTGCATCACCTCCCGGTAGGTGTTTCCGTCGTAGTACGAGCGGTTGCTGTCGATCACGTCCGACACCAGCCAGCCGTGTATATAGTTGAATTCAAACCACCTGGCCGGGGTGAGCTGCAGCCTGATCTGCCCGAAGGAAGGGTTGTGCCCCGACAAAATATTGGCCCCGTTGTAGTTGTTTCCCCACACGGCATGGTCTTTCAGCAGCCCGAAGGCGCCCCAGTTCCACGATACCATCAGCCCGCCGCGTGCTTCGCTATAGTCGATGCCGCCCTTCACACTGCCTTTTCCCGGGGCCCCGTGCCGTTGGTTCAGGTAACCGGGCCTTGTCAGGGTCTGGTTTTCGTGGTTATCGGCCAGACTGGTGTAGGCGCCGAAATTCTTGCCGATATACCCGAAAGCTTCCGCACCCCCGTAACGGTGAAAGGCCTCCCCATTGGCGTTGATGAAGTATTCAAGCCCGTAGAGCGGCCTGAGCGTAAAGCCAATGAGGCTGTCGCGGTAGGTTACGGCAACAGGGTTGAGGGAGGTGGCCAGGTGCTCCTTCTTGTGGAAGATGTTGAGCGGTTTCATGCCGGTGGTGTTGTAAACCGTTTCCAGGCGGTAGTCCTGCATGTAAAACTCAATCTCCGCAGCCTGCCGCCTGCTCAGTTGCTCCTTCTGCGCCAGGGCCTCCTGAAGCTTTTCGGCAATGAAGGCCCGCGAATATGGCTTTACAACGGAGTTGACGGAGATGAGCTGCTCATTGGCAAGCTCATCCAGCAAATCATAAATGTTTGTCCGGCTAACGGATTCGTAAACGATCTGTCCGCGGGCAGAAACGCTAATCAGTAGGCTCAGAATAAGGAGGAGTTTTTTCATGGGAATATCAGTGTTTCAGTGTTTCAGTGTTTCAGTGTTTCAGTGTTTCAGTGTTTCAGTGTTTCAGTGTTTCAGTGTTTCAGTGTTTCAGTGTTTCAGTGTTTCAGTGTTTCAGTGTTTCAGTGTTTCAGTGTTTCAGTGCTTCAGTGTTTCAGTGTTTCAGTGTTTCAGTGTTTCAGTGCTTCAGTGCCTGCCCCGAAACCTCGGGGTTTCAGTGTTTTTTTTAAAATAAACTGGCTACAAAATTCAAAATAGGGTACTAATAAGTATGGACACTAAATATTTGTCTGTAGAAAGCTATGATGCTGATAAAATATCAATACAACGATCTAATTATGTTTGGAACATTATAACTAAGTGGAAATATTTCGAAAAAGATATCTATCAGTTAATTCATTACACAAACACCAAGTTGAAGTACTTAAGACTGCAAGTTCAGACCAACACTGAAGCAATCTATTTACTCCTCGCCCTCTTAAAAACAATATTGTATCCCGCCTTCCAGAAGTATTTACAATCAGTAATAAAAGGTTTTTTGAAATAGGCATCGAGATATCGGTGTTCCGATTGCTGTATCTCTTCCAGGGTTTTGGGTATGTCGGCGTAGAAGGGGGGGATGAGGCCGGGGCGTGTTCTGGTGCGTTTGTTGCGGAGGTCTTGGTCGTAGAGGTCGAAATAGTGCCGGCTCAGCGGCCTTACGCCAACGATCTTGAGGTCGCCGCGGAGCAGGTTGAAGAGCATGGGCAGCTCATCAAGCCAGAATTTTCGCATGAAACGGCCGAGGGTGGTCACCCTGAAGTCGTTTTTGAACTTGCCCCCCTCCTGCAGCTGGTTGTTGTCGTAAACATATTGTTGCAGGTATTCTGAATAGGGGTGCATGGTGCGCATCTTGTACACGTAGATGACCCTGCCTTTTTTCCCGATGCGTTTCAGCCTGATGAGCGGTCCGTAGGTGGGGTTGTAGTCGAAGGCCGGTTTCTGTATCTTGCGGGCCGCGAAGTATTGCGCCCCCCCGATCATCGCGTCGCCGCACACCTCGAAGCCGCATGAATACAGCCGTCCGAAGGTTTCGGCCTTTGAGAGGGCGCGGTTGCGCCCGCGGGTGATGAAAAAGTAGAACTTCTTGGTGACGGGCAGTTTCGGGAACATCCGCTTCCAAACAAAGAAAAGACAATATACCAGGTAATTGAGCAGGGGCGGATAGCGTTTCAGGATGCGCTTTTTCACCAGCATATTGGTTTCAACGCAGCCGATGAAGGTCCCGCCCAGGGGCAGTTTGGCGTTTACCGACTCAAAGAACTTGTTGATCCTTTGTATGTCGTTCACCCGCTTCAGGTTGATGATGGCCGTGTAGTAATCGGCGGGCTGGTTTTCGATGTTGAAGCGGGTGGAGGTGGATACCAGCAGGCTGTTGTTGTGTTCCGCGTCGACTTGGCTTTCGATGAAACGGTATGCCGCTTCCCCTGCGCTGCTGATGATGAGCTCCCTGTTCAGCGGCGGCACATCGGCCATTGCCCTGGCCCGCAGCATGGCATCGGATTCCATCATTTTGTGGTTCAGTTCTAAGGCCTTGCGCGTGACCGCATCGAAGGCATCCAGGTGGTCGGCGTCGCGGCGCAGCTTCTTGCTGGTGAAGAAGAGGTATCCCAGCACGATCTCCAGGGCGAAGGAAACACCGATGGTGCCGAACACGATCAGCCGGGAGTACTGGAACTGCTGGAATCCGTATATGAGCGTGATCACCGTGGCCAGGATGATGAAATCGCCCGCAAGGATGGGGAAGAAGACGTCGGTATAGGTTTTTTTCCTGTGCAGCCGGTATTTGTCGATGGCCACCGACACCGCTATCCAGATAAAGAGGAAATACAGGAATGGCTCGAAATACATCGGCAGGTAGATCCGCTTCGACGCAGGCTTTATCCAGATAAAGAACAGGAATACCGCCGTTACCAGCAGGATGTCGGCAATGATGTAATATATCGTACGTCTTTTCAATTGATCAGTTTAATTGAATCTTTTGTAAAAATAGGAAATTGTTACAGTGTTTCAGTGCCTGCCCCGAGACCTCGTGGGTTCCATGGTTTCAGTGTTTTTTACCCGCCTGCGGCGGGCAGTGTCTCAGTGTTTCAGTGTTATTTTAAAAATAAACTGGGTACAAAATTCAAAATTGGGTACTAATAAGTATGGACACTAAATATTTATCTGTAGAAAGTTATGATGCTTATAAAATATCATTTCAACTATCTAATATGTTTGGAACATTATAATGAAGTGGAAATATTTCGAAAAAGATATCTATCAGTTAATTAATTACACAGACCAAATTGAAGTACTAAAGACTGCAAGTTCAGACCAACACTGAAACCATGGAACACTGAAACCCCCGAGGTCTCGGGGCAGGCACTGAGACACTATATTTTTTTTACCAACGCTAACACATTATAACCAAGCTCAGCTATATGGTATAAGAATTTATTATTGATCCTTGTAAACCGGCCGTAGTTGACGGTTTCGCCGCCGAAGCGGGCCTTGAATTCGCGTACGCCGTAGGGTTTTCCGGGTTTGCCCACGCCCATGAAATCGAAACTTTCGATCTCGTTCCGGATGGCGTAATCGATGGCTGCCCAGGTGGCCAGCACGCTGGGATATTGATCTTTATATTCTTTGTCGAGGCCGCAGACGTACCATTCGTAGATGCATTTGCCGGGGGTGACCGGCGCCAGGATGCCGCCGATGATGCGATCACCATATTTTACCAGGCGGATAATGCCGATGGGGGTGCGGGTGTCCCGCCAGGGCGGGATCTCCGCTTCGCTACGGGCGGGGTGCGGGGGCCGGGGGGAGGTCAGGTTGTAAAAATTTTCGAAGAACGGCCGGCCGGGGAGGGGCTTGCGCACTTTATGGCGGTAAAGGTCGCTGAGGATGGCGTAAAACTCCCTGAGCTGATCCATGTTCTGTGGTTCGATGATCACGGCACCGCTGGCCAGGCCCTTCCGGATCTGCCGGCGCCGGGATGTACTCATGTTTTGCAGGACATTTATTCGGGAGCCGGCTTCCCCGCCTGCAGCCCCCTCCCGGCCTCCCCCAACCGGGGGAGGAGAATTTGAGATTGTGTGATCTTCGGTCTTAGGTTCTCGGTCTTCAGCCCCCTCCCGGCCTCCCCCAACCGGGGGAGGAGAATTTGAGATAGCATGATTTCCGGTTCCCGTTCCTCGTCCCCCGTACCCCTTACCTGTCCTGAGCGAAGCCGAAGGGCCCCGTACCCCAATAATATAATTCAACCGCTCCAGATACGCAAATCCATGTTTCTCAAACACCTCCCTGTACTCCTGCCAGTCGAAGAAATTGCGGAACTGTATAAAAAGCGCCTTCTTCCGCGTGCGCTCCACCAGCTCCTGCAGCAGGGCGTCGAGGCAGGACCTCTTCCGGTCTTCATCCCCGCCGAGCAGGGGACCGCCATATACCACGAAGCGCGACGACAACAGCTTCCACGGCCCTCTCCGCTCATGGATGAACACCCCCAGCAGTATGCCGCACAGCGCACCCTCATCATCACAGGCGCCCAGCACCAGGGGTTCGAATTTGCCTGTCATCTCAAACAATTCAAACATCTCCGGCGATTGGAAGACGGAGCCGTCGGGATGAGCAGCGATAAATGATTCCCAATTGCTGAAAGATATTTGGGTGGCTATTTTCAAATGAATGGTTAAATGCTTGCCCCGAGATCTCGGTGGTTACATGGCTACATGGTTACATGGCTACATGGCTACATGGTTACATGGTTACATGGTTAAATGGTTAAATGGCTAAAAAAAACCGGGTACGTTTTTCAATTTTGGGTATTAATAAGTAAAAACCTTTTTATTCTATGGAAACAAATTTTATGTCGGTTGAAAGCTATGGAGCATATAGAATATCATTTGCCCTTTCTAATTATGTTTGGAATATTATTATTCATTGGGAATATTTTGAAAAAGATACTATTGGAAAGCAATATGTCAGGGCGGTTGATTCGATGTCAGCAAATATCGCCGAAGGGTTTGGTCGTTACAACAAAAAGGATAAAATCAGGTTTTATTATTATAGCCTTGGATCTGTATATGAATGCATTGATTGGAATGAAAAGTGTGTTAAAAGAGAAATAATTTCACAAAGTGAATACATGCATGTTAAAGAAGAATTAGACAAATTACCAAGGGAAATCAACCAATTAATAAAACATACCAACCTTAAATTAAAATTCTAATCCTCCCCCACACCCACACTCACACCCACACACAGCCATGTAACCATGTAGCCCCCGATTCTCGGGGCAGGCATGTAACCATGTAATTCAGGATTCGTTCGACTAAGCCTTTTCACCACACTTCGTTCATGAAAAGGCAGTCTCACGAATTTAACCATTTAACCATGTAGCCATGTAACCATTTAACCATGTAATTCAGGATTCGTTCGACTATGCCTTTTCACCACACTTCGTTCATGAAAAGGCAGTCTCACGAATTTAACCATTTAACCATGTAGCCATGTAACCATGTAATTCAGGATTCGTTCGACTAAGCCTTTTCATTTCGCTGCGCTCATGAAAAGGCAGTCTCACGAATTTAACCATTTAACCATTTAACCATGTAACCATGTAGCCCCCGATTCTCGGGGCAGGCACTGAAATACTGTTGATTCGTTTATTCGGTGATTTGTTTAGGTGAGGTACCGGATACCGGGAAAAGTGTTACATGGTTACATGGCTGTGTGTGGGTGTGGGTTTGAGTGAAGTATCTGAATCAGCATAACAGTTTAACCCACGAGGTTTCGGGGCGGGCCCCCGGGGTTTCGGGGCAAGCTATTTAGCCATTTAGCCATTTAGCCATTTAACAATTATTGCTTAACAATCAGCCGTTTCACCTGATTCTTCAAATTCTGCCACACCAGCTCCTTTACCCACGGCAGTGGCTTATCTGTCCAGCGCTGGGGGTGGAAGGTGAGCATGAGCTGGTCGGGGAGCTGGCCATTTTGGGCTGCTTCAATAATATCATTTGTGGTGTGGTACGAGGTTCGGGATTCGGGGGTCGAGGATAAGTGTTGAGTGGATGTTCGATGTTCGATTTTCGATTTTCGGTCTTCAGCCCCCTCCCGGCCTCCCCCAACCGGGGGAGGAGAATTTAAGATTGTGTGATCTTCGGTCTTCGTTCCCCGGTTTTCAGCCCCCTCCCGGCCTCCCCCAACCGGGGGAGGAGAATTTAAGATTTCATCATGTTCGGTCTTCGTTCTTCGTTCACCGGTCTTCACCTTGTCTCTTACGCTTACCTTCTCTCCATCCCATCTTCGGCCGGTATCGGTAAGATATCCCACTTTGCTGAAATCAATATCGAAATAGGGCTCGCCGGTCAGGCCGAGGTCTTTGTAATTGTATTTTTTCCAGAGGTCTTTGTTGTCGTATTTCGACAGGGGGCTGCCGTCCATGCAGATGGTTTCGACAGTTGCGATCTGCCTAAGCACCCCGAGGTTTTTTTTGAACCTTTCGATGGCCAGATCGGTGTTACCCCTGCATTTCGACAGGTCATCGTAATGATAGCCAATTTCATGCTCCAGTGAGGCGATTTCTGCAACGATCCCGGCATTGAAATGTTTTTTTGAAAAACGGAAATAGTACGTGCCGCGCATGCCCATTTCGTTTTCCATTTTTGCAAATTCCAGCGCATTTTCATAATGCTTTTCCACATCATGGCGCAGCAGTATGAATTTTTCAACGGATGGATCATGCAGGTGATCCGATACCGAGATAAACTGATGCTCGCCTGCTTTCAGCGATTGCAGCAACTGCCGGAGTATTTTGAATGTAAAATCCATGAAAATCTTTATTCAGATAATATTAGGATAATATTGTTATCTGTTAAGAATTTCAATAACTCCAATTGCTTTAAGTGTAAATAAGAGATTAACAAAACTTTTATTATTCATTTCGATATTTTCGAAATTCTGGTAAGAAATATACTCTAACGACAAATCTGCAATTAAATAGGTTTTTGGGAAAAAAGTAATATGCAGTAAAGAACTAAATGACTTGCTGGCCGTACCTATTGGAAATTTTGTTTTTTCAGCAATAAAAGCGGCATCAAGATCTTGTTTTCTTTGCCTGGAAGCTTTCAGGTCAAGACTGAAAATAAAAGGTGTAAGCCGGAAATAATTTATACTGAATGTTAAGTTTTCAGTTCCATTCATCGGGTAACCAAGGCTTTTACCATAGAATGTATAGTTGCCCCAGGTATAAAAGGAATTATATGTCCAGTTGCTGATTCTATTGTATTTCAGTGATAATTGTGAGCCCGGGAAAGGATCGCTATAAATTGCTTTGGCTGACCATCCAAGCCGGTCAGGAAATTGTTCTCGTAATTCTTTTTTTACATCTATATCATCAATGAATAGCTGGCCGAACAATGTTACTTTTCTGACAGGTTTATAAAAAATTTCAAAACTCATATATGCATTGGCGTTCTGTTCTTCATAGCTTTTACGATCACTCATTTTGCTGAAAAAGAAGATATTTACCGGGTTTATGTATTGAAACCGCACACTCGGGTCTTTTCCTCCAAAAAGAATAGCTTCGGTAAAAGCAAATTCAAGATTTTTTAGAATGCTTAATTCAAATCTGTGAACAGATAAGTATCTCCTGTTCCAACTGTAATTCTGTAAAGAATCTCTAATATCAAAGCCATAAATATCGTTTAACCGTGTAAACAGGAATGTATAATTTAACAGATCATTAGAAAAACCCAAACCAATATGGTCATAGGAGTAAGGATTGTCTGAAAGGAGCAACCCGGGTTCATTAATAATTCCAAAATTTCTGTTCATTCTTCCCATAAATAAGCGAAGATTTTTTAGATTCCATTGAATATATGCTTCTGACGCCCTTCCGATAACCTTATCTGTTATTTTTCCTGTGGAACCAAAATAAACCGAATCATCTGCATATTTCTGGTCAACATTGTGTTTGTAAAACAGCCCTGCATTTTTGTAATTATAACCTGCAAAAAGATTTCCAAATAAATAATTATTCCATTCATTTTCAACGCCCGTGATCCGATCACCTAAGGTTGCGCCGGCATAAAGTTTTCCGTGACTTACTGAAGTATCGTTTGAAGAACTAAATTTTAACAGATCGTTATTCAATAAACCAAGCCAATGTTTATTAAAGCTTTGATTGTTCTCGTTTGGCAGGTTCTCCAGTATGTCATCGGTTGCAAATGGTTGACTAAGCGGATGCTTTACTTTAAGACTTCCATTATAGATGAGGTATTCCAGGTACAAATCATGTTGTTCCAGAGTGAAATATGGAGAGAAGTTTTGTGATCTGATGATTCCTTGTAAGGTGATGAATATCAGAAAAGCAAACATTGACTTTTTCATAGTTTTCAGGATTTTAATAAACCTTGAATAATGATGTATTTATAACAATATGCATATAAATACATCTACTAATTGGTTTTATAAAGTTTCGGAATGTTATTTATTTGTTTTATAACACTCTCAAAATCAAGACCCAATATTTCCAGATACCATTTAATAGATTCATACCTTGGACGGTTTTCTTCCAATGACATTTTCAAGGCATCTTCCCTGTTAATCATTCCTTCTCGAAGCTGATTGCTGCGAAAGGTATCGATTTCGGAAAATCCGGCAACAGTATAATATAAATAATTGTAAAAACTTGCAGTGCCATCTCCTATACGCCAGGTTGAGTTCATATCTGCTGCAGTTTCCCAGTCATATTCCGATAATATTATATTTTCTATTTCTTTTTCATCCCATGGGTAATAATCGAAGAAATGAAAATAATCTTTTTTGGGAGCAATATACCTTGCTGCAAAAGAACCAAGGGTGTCAATAACTGACTGGTTTAAATATGATGGTGTATTAATCAGATTCCTGCCAACATAGCTAAATAATCTGATTTTATTTTTCAAAGAAAGGGAGTATATTCTTTTCTTCTCGAAATTAGGCGGTATACCAGCGAAGCCGGTTTTAAAATCGGTGTTTTCCAGATAATTGACACCCCAAATATTCAGAGTGATTCCTGTTTGTTTTTTGAGTTTATTCGTATAATAGAAGAAAAATTTATCACCTGCCATAAACAATGGCACCATTCCAAGTTCCGGATTTTTTAGCCATGCCATGATGTTTTTTCTTATATTCTGTCTTTTCCACCTGATATTTGCAGCAACAATGATGTTTTCCACCTCCAGGTTGCCGCAAACTCTTGCAATATTTCTTCTTGCCAGGTCAGTAACCATACCCCAGTCATATGTAAAGGCAATTGGATTCATTTTTAATTCATTTTTAACCATATGCAGGCTAAAAGTACTGTCTCTTCCTCCGCTGAATGGAACAATGCAATCAGGGTCTCCGTTTTTTTTCCTGAAAGGTTCAACAAGATTTCGAAGTTCGTTTATTGATCTTGGCCGCGATTTTGGCACATAATTATTACAATAGTTGCAAACTCCTTCTTCATCAAAATGAATAAAAGGAAATGAATCAGGCAACAGGCATTTGGTACACCGCTGCATAGCCATGACAGATTCAATATTATATTCAAGCATGTTTTGTTCAGCTACCGCATTGTGATTTATCATGAAGCTGGATGGATCTATGATCACAGCCTTGTTTTCTATATCTTTTCCAATGGATTTTACTTCGATATTGTATTCATCAATTGTTAAATCATTCGAAGGAATTGTTTTTAGCCCGTTTGCATCGAAATGTTCAATAGAAAACTCAGCAAGATCCACAACATAGCCGGTCATGGGTTTCACTTGTTTGATTATAAGGTCGTTTACGGTAATCTTTGGTTTGATATAATGAAGTAATTTCAGCAAAAAGTATTTTTCTGATGCAAAAAAGAGGATGTCTTTAAAATTGCTCAAAATGTACAAAGAACCGTTATTCGTTGTAAGTAGTAATTTTTCTTTATAAGTTGTAAACAAAGCCGTTGCGACTGTCCCGAAAATTTCACCCATGGATTTCATCGTGGCAGCCTTAAGATCATTCAGTTCATTATCAGATTTTCGAATGAGCGACAACATCACTTCTGTGTCAATGTCATACTTTCTTGAGATGTCGGCATGATTATTCCATATTTCGTCCACATTGACAATAATCCCGTTGTGTATTCCAATAATCCCGTCCTTTATAACCGGTTGATTGTTTTCATCATTGAGTTGTGAACCATTTGTTACCAAACGTGCATGTCCAAAAACAGAAATGTGCTGCTTTGATGTCCCCGCACCTTTGATTTTATTGAATTCCTGTTTCACTTCCCTGCTTTTCAGCAGTCCGGAAACTGATACAGGCCCTTTATAAACACTGAATGACTTACTTTCCATATTTCTGAAAGCAAGACCTGATGAATCCTTACCTCTTGATTCGGATAAATGAGCCAGCTTTATGATAGAATCGGCAATAAATTTCCCTTCATATTTATCACCTTTTCGGATAACAAGACCAAAGATTCCACACATATAGAATTATTTTATCAGGTTGTACTTAACAATCTGTCTTTTAATGATATTCTTTGATTTTATAAATATCTTATTCATATGCCACCTGAGGCCGGGTTCAAAGAAAGTATCCGGATGGGCGTTCAGCATTATTTTATCGGGTAAGTTATTATTATGGATGAGTTCCATAAGGTGCCTGGTATTTCTGATCGGGATATTGAATTCAGAAGCAACCTTGTCCCTGACACTGACAGCTGTTTTGTTCCATCCCCATCCATTATCAGAAATATAAAAAACTTCGTCATAATTAATGTCAAATGCGGTATCCCCTGCAAGCCCGAAATCCCTGTAATCATATTTTTCCCAAAGTCTTTTATTATCCCATTTTGACAAGGGGCTGCCATGCATACATATTGTGGTGACAGGATAAAATTGCCTGAGATATTGAAGGGATTTTTTGAAATGAGAGATGCTATTAGCATAATTACCTTTACAAAGTGAAAGATCCTCATAATGATAGCCAATCTCATGTCCCAATTTTACAACCTCTTTTATTATATCAGGTTTACAAACGGATGGGATAATCCTGAAATAGTAGGTTGCCGTGATGCTTTGATCTGCCTCCATTCCGGCCATTTTTAGGGTTTGAAGGGGATAACGATCAACGTCATGCCTGAGGATCAATAGTTTTTGGCTATTTTTGTTTTCACTTAGAAAAGATGAAAATGGGATAATCTTATACCCGCTTTCGCGAAAACTGTTTAAAAGGTCTCTGAAAGTATCGAAAGTAAATTCCTGCATTTTTTTATAGAATAGGCTTATTTGTTTAATGCAGTGATAGCATCACAAATGAAGCGGCTGACATTAATTTTATCGTTAAGCATATTGTTTCTTTTTCTAAGCCATAACTCCCTATTATCTTTTTTTAACAGTTTATCAATCATGGCCAAAGCTTTATCAAACTCTGCAGGTAAATAGGAATAAAGCAATTTGTATTTATGTTCCAGTTCGTTTAGTGTTGATAACCGGCCTTTGAAAGTATTGATCCTGATTGCCGGTGTACCCAGTATGGCAGCTTCAGAAGCCATGGTTTGGCTTTCTCCTATGTAAAGCCTTGCATAACTTAATAAATGATGAATTTTTGACGGATGAACGATAATATTATTTTTAATAAATTCCGGTACACTTTCACTTTCGGTGCTGATCAGCACTTTGCCGTATTTTTTTAAGTGTTCAATCAGTTGTTTTTTTTGATCAAGGCTTAGACCATATTGCCCTATGTCATGGTGGGCGCGAAAATCATTAAAACGAAGCAGGAAATACGGCTGTTCCGGGCTTAATCCCTGCCCGGTAAGTATGCTTTTATCAGGAAAAAAAATTTCAGGGTGCAGGTACGCCAGCTCATGATAACCCTTGTAATAGGTGTACTTTAATTTGTGTGATTTGTTTTCAAGGCAATCCGGTGAAAAAACCTGTTGGGCAAAGGTGTGGCTCATGAATGCAAAAAAAGGAGTAACAGACCTGTCATCATCATCAAAAACAATGCTTTTTCTGCCGGTAATAAAGGCAGATTGTGGCATGGTGACCGAAACACCGGCACAAATGTCGATTTTATGTTTCAAAATAAAAGATATCGCCGTGGTATTAAAAAGTATTTGCTTTAATGCTTTTTGAAAAATATTCCGTCCTCTTTTGCCAATGTATTTTATTTGCCATGCAGGCCGTGTCTTAAGTAATGCCGGAATCGGTTCATTGTTCCTGGCAAATATGAAAATTTCATTGCCCCTGTCAATGAGTTCGTCAATTGTATTTCTGAACAAATAGAAATGTCCGGGATGGTTTATTTCAAACAGGATACGCATTGAATGGAGCAATGATAAACCTTATTCGTAATGCTTAATGATCCTGGCCGGAACTCCCGCAACCAGAGAATATGGAGGAACGTCTTTGGTAACCACAGCGCCCGCAGCAACAATCGCTCCTTCACCAATGGTGACTCCGGGCATGATAATGGACCCTATGCCAATATGGGCACCTCTTTTGATAAGAATTGGTTTTCTGATAAATTCTTGTGCCCCTATCCAATCGCCAAAATGATAATTACTTAGATCTCGTTTATGTGTCATCAGGATACATTCAGCAGTGAGGAATACACCATCTTCAATAGTGACGAGATCAGGATTATCGTCATCAATATGGACATCGATCCCCAGATAGACATTTTTCCCAATGTTTACTCCTCTTAAACGATGAAAAAAAATCCGAACCCCGGACGGAAAACAATGCCTTGCAGGGTGGTGGAGTAACCTAAGCAAAAACTTTTTTATCATAACTTAATTTTTGTAATTTTCAGGATAGTTTTCAAAAAGATGTATCAGGAAACCGCTCAGATCAATTTTTTCAGCCAGCATCCTGTTCCTTTTCTGGGTAAACTCTTCTTTCAGGTCCGGTACTTCGAGCAATTCTTTAATTTTCATATACATTAAGTCAAATTCAGCGGGTGTATAATTAAAGGAGAGGCCGTATTTTTCTTCTTTTTCATTCATCACAGACAGTTTTCCTTTAAAAGTGTTGCATCTGAATGCCGGTGTTCCCAGCACTGCGGCCTCTGATGTCATGGTCTGGCTGTCGCCAATGAACATGTGAGCATAATACAGAACATGTGCAATGTGCAGGGGGTTGATATGAAGGCGGTATTTTTCGAAACCATCAAGCAGGGGACGTTCTGAAGTGATATATATTTTTCCTTTGGTTTCAAGCAGTTGAATAATCTGCCTGATGTTGTCATTGGAAAGACCACCCATGCCCACATCGTGATAAGCCCCGAAATTTACAAGCCGGAGTATAAAATATGGTTCTTTACCCTGATGAAAGGTCTTTACAATATCTTTATCTGGTATAAAATGATTGGGATGCAGATAGGCCAGTTCCTTATACCCCCTGAAAGGGATCTTTTTTTTATTATACCTGCCCAAATCGGTTATGTCAGGTGCAATAATGTGATCCGTCATGCTTAAAACCAGCGCAAACTGCCTGATTACTTTTATATCCGAGTCTACAAAAGTTAAGGCAGGAACTCTTTTTAGTTTTCCGATGTATACCAGCAGGTCGTCGGTGATGAATAGATCGTATTTTTTGCCTTTTGTGTAACGGTATAACCTGTATATTGTCACGATAAAATATATTGCCGAACTTAAATAAGCTGAAATGCCTTTCATTTTCCTTCCTTTCGGGAAAAGATTAGTGTATTCCCAGCCTTCTTCTTCAACCAGTTCGGCCAGCAAATCCTTACTTATTATAATTATATCTACCTGATGCCCTTTTGCTTTCAGGGCATTGATCACATTACGGAAGACGTAAAACTTGGAAGGGTGGACAAAGAAGAAAAGATAACGTTTGTGTTTCAATTTTTTTAACTTTTTTTTTGTTGTATTGATTCCAGAATTTGACGCCACTGGTGAGCGGCGTATTCATGAGAATGCTTGTTAATTATTAACTGCCGGCAGTTTTTTTTGATTCTTTCTGTATCGGGGTTTTCAGCCATAACTGCAGCAGCCATCGCACGTGCTATCTCGTCAGGGCTGCAACCCTGAAATGTAAATCCGGTTTCATTGTTTTGCATATCATCTTCAACGGCACATAATGGATCTGTTTTGGCTTCCAGCGTGCCCGGCCCCATTAATGCTGGGATCAATAATTTCACAGTAGCGAGTTGTTAATGATGAACCTATGTTTCCCTGATTTTGGAAGAGGAATGTTATCAACTATATTTATGATTATATTTATTCCATTTCCACAATGATGCTGCATCAGCAATAATAACTGATGATATTGATCTTGATTAAAATCTTTGGATGGAATAATCTTTATTTCAATTTCATCATTCTTGTTTTGCACGATTTGGTATTTTTTCAGGGGAAACTTTGAAAAAAGAACAGTTAGAGCTGGTCCGGCCAGCGTGCGCCCGTTTGAAAATTTCAGTGAATCAGTAGTCCTGCCTGAAATAGCTTTTATTCGTGGCAATGTACATCCACAAGAACAGACTTCTGCCTCAATACTGTTTTCGATCACATCACCAGGCTGGTATCGTAGCAAAGGCATGGCATAATTTGTTAAGCTCGTAAGGGTTATTTCACCTGATTCCCTATTGCCTATAGGAAATCCCTGGGAATCGCATATTTCCCAGATGGCACTTTCCGCAGAAATATGAAAACCACTGTTAAACCTACAGGTGTTTGCGTTCCCGCCTCCGTCAGCACATCCGTAAGTATCAATGATAAGGGGCCCAAAAGCAGAATGAATGCTTTTTCTAAAAATTGGTAAAAGTACTTCAGCAGTGGTTACTACGCCTTTTATATCCAGTTTGATGTTATGTTCAGTACAATAGCTTGCAAAAAGAGCAAGTGAAGATGGATATCCTCTAAGAAACCGGATATTTTTCATTTTTATCAGCTTAGCATACATTGCCAGATCTTCTTCAGATGAATGTGCCATGGGTAAATAAGTAAAATTATTTAACCGCTTCCAGGTTATGCGCCCCAGGGTTGTTTTCTCTTCAGGAATGACGGATGTACCTCCAAATACAGCTACCTTATCTCCAATTTTGTATCCACCCCAGCTCCAACTGCGGTATTTTAATGCCCAATGAAGACTCCAGGAGTTTATGTCGCTTACATACTTAGCTGGCTCACCGGTTGTGCCACCTGTACTGCGAAATTGTGATTTATAATCTTTATGATTCCGGGCCATTAATTCATTATAATTATTTTGCAATGTTTTACGACTAATTACAGGTAATTTCTGCAGGTCAGATAGTTTACGGATGTCATTTGGTTTAAGCTTAAGCTTTGTAAACAGCTTCTGGTAATATGGAACATTGTTATAAGCATGTTCTGCCAGTAACTTCAATTTTGACTCCTGATAGGAAACCTGCTGTTCAATGCTCCAGTACTGGCTTTTTTGCAGAAACTGATACCAGGCATGTATGTTTGTTTGGCCAATCAGGTCAATAAGCTTAAGTCTCAGGTTCATTATAATAGAATTATTAATGAGGATTTTCCGGGTGAAAAAATCAGAATGCTCCCCTGCTTGCAATTTTCAGCCAGTTCCAGGCAAGAATGATAAAAAACATCAATACCAGGTATGGGATATAGTATTTATGTATTTGCCGGTTCATTTGTGTTATTCCATATGCCGCAAGAATGAGCAGGAAGGGCAGTGCCGGCATGTGAAACCTTTCTGAAAGTGCAAATGTGCTTGCAGCCAGTATGATCAGGTAACTTCCGAGCATGAACAGTATAAAAAGATGCTGCCTGTACAAACCTTTCCGGCGGATCATCAGGTAAATGCCCGCAATAACAAAAAAAGCGTAAACATTTCTGACATAATAGGCCCCGTTAATAAGCATGAAGTTTTGCTGGTTTGGGATATTTACAAAAGTTGGGAATGGTGCCATGACTATTACTGGCAGGAAAACGAATGTTTTGGCATACTGAATAAACCTGTTGCCTACATGCCTGGCTTCAAGCCCGATTTCCTGGTTGCTGCTCCTTTCACTCCAATAAAAGGCAATTTCCCTTTGCAGTGAATTCCCGGTAAAGAAAGTGATCAGTATTAATCCGATAATAATAATGCTCATGCGTTTTTCAAGCGCTTTATAACGCATCCTGTTGAAGAGTGCGGCTATCAGAAAGGAGAATATGGATGCAACCGCAAGGACAGTCCTGAAATAAAAAAGGGAAAAAGCCAGCAAAAGGGTAATGATTATATTTTTCACCTTTATTGTTCTTTGACGGATCACGTAATCAGCCCGTTCTGCAAAGGCCATGGTAAGAAAAACCATTTCGGTTTCCTTGAGGTGCAGGCCGGAGTAATAGATAAAATTGGGAAGCAGCATGGCCATAATGCCTGCTAATCGGCCGGCGGGTTCTCCGAAATTCCGTTGTGCGATTTTGTATATAAATATGGAAGTGTATGTACTCAGAATGGCATTAATGATGCGCGGAACAATGATTACATCGCCAAAGACAGTGTATATAAAGCTAAGAAAAACAGGGTATCCAAGGTCGGAGACATTGTTCAGGGAGAATAAATAACCGGACAAATTGCCGTTTATAAGCATATTCGAAAGAAAAATGCCAGCTTCATGATATCCGATTGAATCTGCTGCTGCGTATTCAAAAGGATCGCCCGTCATATGCAGATAAAAGTAATAGCTTGCAAACACGAAGGTAAGCCTGATCAACAAGCCATAAATAATTATTTTCTGTTTAAATACAGCAGGTGACAGATTATTCCATTTGCCTGATAACATGCTGGTGAAATAAAAAAAACCGAATACCTGAAGAAACCCGAAAATAATTGGGAGTATTTCAAGCCCTTTTCCCCAGAATATTATTTGTGCAGCAAATATTAAAATTACATATAAAACAATTGCTTTATTTGAAAAGTATTTTGGGAGATAAACCATCGTTTTATGAATAAATAATATGGCAGGTCATTATGGTTATCATTGTAAAAGTTTTAATTCAGGAGAATAGAATAAAATAGAATTATGCCGGTTCACGCCTTCTTTTTAAATATATGAGTTAAAAGTAATGAATTAATTTTTGAGTATGCCATGGGTGTATTCATGCGTTTCACCTTCATATTCTTTCCCAGACTCCCGGTAACCGGCTTATTTTTGTGACGGATAAAAACGATTAAAAAAATTACATATCGTTTACTCATGTTTGTTTGCCGGCAATTTTTGCAATAATATATTGAAATTTCCCATTTTTTCCCGGCTCCAGGAACTCATGCCGGCTGATCACTACTTTATTGAAAAACGGCATTAAGCAGTCTTCTAACTTCTTAAAATCTACACTCTTCATCGCTCCATTCCCGGTACCCGGTTTCACTTCCGCTTTAAACTCAATTTCCCCTGGAACATCCTGCACCACCTGGAAGCGCAGCATTTTGTCGCTGTTGATAAAGCCGGCCTGGTCGAGGAGGTTGGCGAAGAAAACGCCGTTCACGGATGAGCCGTCCCTGAGAATAATATTCTCACTGACCCTTCCATGCAGCTCTTTCAGGCGGGGGGCGGCATTGCCGCAGGCGCAGGGACTGTGATCGATGATCCCGCTGTCGCCGTTGCGGTAGCGGATAAACGGCTGGGAATAATTATCGAGGTTGGTGACAATAAGATTATTGTCTTTGTCCGACTCTAAAATGCAATGTTCCATGCTGATGTGCATGCCGTTGTGCTCCTTACATTCGAAGGCGATGGAATTGCACTCCCCGCAGCCATATTGATTAAACAGCGGGGCCTGGAAGACCTCTTCTATTTTCTTCCGATATCCGGGAAATAAGGTTTCTGAGGTGGAAGAAACAGCAATGGGTTGGATGCCTTTGATGTTGTTCCTTTTTATGTGATCGGCCAGCAGCAGAATGGCGCTGAGGTAGCCGCGGATGAGTTTGGGTCTGAAGCGCTGCAAGTCGCAGGCCACGGCACCGAGATAAGCGTCGTTGAAGTTGAAGGCGTTGTAGGAGCGGAAGTTACGGATCCGGTCCCAGGTACCGGATACGAGGTTCCGGGGAAAGTTTTGTCCCTCGGCTTCGCTCGGGATGACAGACTTTAAATTTTGCACTGTTGTACTCCCCCAGAGTTCCGCCTCGGGCATGCCGGGTTCTATCCCCATCCAGCTGTAGAAGCGGTAGTATGCGGCCAGGGCCCAGGAGCGTGTTTCCGTATCGCGGTATAGCCTGAGCGGCGGCCCCGTGGTCCCTCCCGTCCGGCTGACTTTGCATTTTTTCAGGTTAATTTTATCAGAAAGCAAGCGATCTCCTGCTTCCATTGCCATTATTCTATCCAAAATCGGCCAATCACCAAATCGCTCCATCGTCCAATGCCCTGACTCCCTGACTCCCTGATTCCCTGATTCTCCATAAAAAGGCACCTCCGCCCGCACACTCTCCACCAGCCTCTCTAGCTTCTCTTCCTGCAAGCGTTCCAGTTCCTCCAGGCTCCAATGCTGACTTTCACCCAGAAACCGCATGGTTTCGCGGACGTGGGTTCCTTTAAGAAAGTCGTATAATATGAGGCCGGTGTTGGTCATGGACTCAGTGCTTCAGTGCTTCAGTGCCTGCCCCGAGACCTCGTGGGTTTCAGTGCCTGCCCCGAGAACTCGGTGGCCAGCCCCGAGAACTCGGTGGTTTCAGTGCTTGTCCCGAGACCTCGGGGTTTCAGTGTTATAGTGTTTCAGTGTTATAGTGTTTCAGTGCTTCAGTGTTTCAGTGTTTCAGTGTTTCAGTGCTTCAGTGTTTCAGTGTTTCAGTGTTTCAGTGTTTCAGTGTTTCAGTGTTTCAGTGCCTGCCCCGATTACTCGGGGTTTCAGTGTTAAAATTATGATGATTTTGGGGGGATATTTTTACTTTTTTGGTATTAATAAGTATGGACACAAAATATTTATCTGTTGAAAATTACGATGCATATAAGGTTTCGTATAAACTATCCAATTACATCTGGAATATTATTATTCGCCAGGCATATTTTGAAAAAGATACTATTGGAAGGCAATATGTCAGGGCTGTTGATTCTATATCAGCAAATATCGCTAAAGGTTTTAGCCGGTTTTCGAAGAAAGACAAAATCAGGTTTTATTACTATAGCTTAGGGTCTGTTCTTGAGTGCTAGGTTTGGAATGATAAATTATACAAACACTAAATTAAAGTATTAAAACTTGCAATTCCAAACCAACACTGAAACACTGAAACACTGAAACACTGAAAAAAGCAACACTATTTCACCACTTCCCTGTAAAGTGTCACGATCTTCTCTGCAATGATCTTATCATCCAGATGCATTATCTTTTCCCTTCCATTGGTCCGTTTGCCAAAATCAAGGGCCAGTTTGAGTTTATCGGCCACATCTTCCGGGTCATGTGAAGTGATATAGCAACCTTCGGTATCTCCGATAACCTCTTTTACATCGCCTACGTCCGTTGAAACGATGGGGCAGTTGCAGGCCATGGCTTCTTTCACGGCATTGGGGGAGCCTTCGAAGTGCGAGGTCAGCAGCAGCACATCGGCAGCGGAGAGGTACATTGGTATCTTTTCGTGCGGGACGTTGTGCAGGGCCATCAATTCCACAGGCTGCGCCCGCCCGGCGATGCGGCAGGACGCTTCGGCCAGGGCATAATTTTTTTCAGGACGGGACGGGTTGGCCATAAAAAGGGCATATTTCCTGTCATTTTTGAAAACGAGTGCTTTCCTGGCCTCTTCCTGTGGCAATGGCCTGAAAATTTCCATATTCACCCCGTTGGGTATGACAACGGCCTTTTTCAGGCGGATCCTGTCTTTTGAGCGCTGCGACTTTACGATCACCGTTTTCCAGAGGAGTTTATTAAAGATCCGGATCAGGATCCTGCCGATACGGAAATCCTCGATGTCGCTGCCCATAAGCGAAACAATCACGGGTTTGCGGGTAGCCAATGAAGCAATCATCCCCATCCACGCATAGTGTGCGTGAATAAGTTGTGCATTGTTTTCCCGAAGAGCTTGCCGTAAACCCGAAATTCCCTTTAAATAAGCTTTCCAACCATTGCCGTTGATGGTAAAAACAGAAACATTCACTAATCCGTTGAGTGAAACAGCCTGGCTTTTAACCACCGGGCTGGCTTGTCCATTTTTTTTAGCCCGACTGACGAAAAGAATTTTCATAGGTTTTCTTTCAATGGATCAATAATAATGATAAATACAGGATCTCATCAGTATATTACCAATAGGCAGGAAATTTTCCGGGAATAATGTTTGCTTTATTTTATTCAATTGTGTCAAGAATAATCGTATAATGAATAAAGGCTTTTTTTAACATTTTCCCATGAGTAGTTTTTAAGTGATTCCCTTGCATTTTTCATCATTTTCAAGGACTTACCCTGTTCTTTCAGAGCCAGCAACATTTTTTCTGCCATTTGAACATGATTATTGCTCTCAAAAAGATATCCATTTTCAACATCCCGGATCATAAAGGGTATACCGCCTACATTTGAAGAAATCACAAGTAATCCTGAGTAAAAAGCTTCTAAAATGGAAACGGGCATGTTGTCAACGAAAGGCGCATTTAGCAATATGCTTGCTTTTTCCAAATAAAATGCAACCTCAGTGTTGGAAACACTACCCATAAATGTTACATCATCGATTTTGTTTTCCCTGACAAAATCTTCTAGTTTTTCCCTGTCAATACCATCACCCAGGATTGTAAGGGTGGCATCCGGAAAATCATTTTTTATTATAGCAAATGCCTTAATAATGCACTCAATATTGTATAAAGGGGTAAGGTATCTGATACTGATAAAATCTGGCAGGATTTTTTCTTTTAATGCCGGTAATTGACCATGATTGATTAGTACATTTGGAATGGTTACAACTTTATAGTGATGTTTCTGAAAGATTTCTTGCAGGTAACCGGACAAAACAATGATATGATGAGCCCTATTAAGAAAAAAACGTGTTGATTTTGGGTAGTTTGATAAAAAAACATCGGCATTTCCTCCATGGTATGTGATAATCCTTTTTTTCCTGAATAATAACCCGGCCATTGTACCGATAATTACCGGGAAAAATCCACCCCAGCCTGAACACCCGTGCATGTGAATTATATCATATTTGGGCACGACGAATAATGCCTGAATGATAATAATCATTCTGTGTAACAATTTGCCTTTGGTTGAAAAAATTTTTGATTTATAAAGATTACGGTCTATATTTTTATGCAAGACAGATACTTGTCCGCTAATACCTCCAACGCCTTCCGTATAATTAGCAATATATAGAACTTTAAGCATTTATAAACATTTTTTTATTATAAATAATTCGGAACGGGAAAGATAAACAGCATCAATACTCAAGCCGGCAGGGATATTCAAATTTGTTTTAATCAGGGTTGTTTATTTGTCTGCAATTTCCGCGTAACTGGCTTTCAGGTTTTGCAGGAAGGATGTCACGTGATATTTTTTGCGGACATGGATGGCCGCATCTTTTGCTTTTTGCAGGTATGCATCTTTATTTTCGATGAAGTTCCCAAGTTTATCTGCCAGGCTGTGATGATCGCCCGAGGGGTAAATGGTTCCCAGCCTGCCCTGATCAGTCACTTCAAGCATCACTTTCCAGTTGTTCACGATCACGGGTACGCCGGCGGCCATGGCTTCGATCACGGCAATGCCAAAAGTGTCGCTGTTTGATGCATACACAAAGACTTCCATTTGTTTGAGCAGTGCCGGTACATCCTGCCTGCTGCCCAAAAAAAACACCTGGTTGCCAAGACCATTATCCCGGCAGTAATCAACGCAGCGATCGTAAAGGCGGGCGGACTTTTCCTGCCGGGCGCCGGCAAAAACAAAAAAGAATTCTTTTTCTTTTTCTTTGAGTATTTTAAGAGCCCGGCATATGGTGAACTGGTCGCGGACATGGTTAAAATTACCCACGCTGCCCAATAAGGGTTTATCTGTTGAAATTCCGAGTTCCTGCCGAATGTTGCCTGCGTATGCCCTGCTGAACTTTTCAAAGTCAATGCAGTTATAGATGACCCTGGTTTTGCCGGCCGGTAGTTTTCCGAAGCGAATGGTATAGTCTTCAAGCTGGCTCTGGCTGACAAAATAATTCATGGCACAGTTTCTCATCACATAAAGGAGCATACGCCGGTACCATCCCGTTTTGTTTTCGTTAAAGCCGTGATGGGTTAGGGCCGTTTTGATGGTGCTGCCACGGCAGGCCATCAGGGCATAAAAGGCATCGACCGGATGCTGGGCATGGACGAGGGTGATTTTATTCTTAATGAGTGTTTTTCGCAGGTTCCAGAGGTAGACAGGATCGATTTTCCAGGCTGGCTTCAGTTGCTGTAGCGACTTGCCGGTGCTGACAAGATTTTCATAAAGGTCGCCCTTTTTGCGGTGGATCAGCATAACATCCAGATCTGCATCCACAGCATTTTGTAAAATATCCATTACCAAAGTTTCAGCTCCGCCCCGATTGAGGGAGCCCATCATGTAGGCTATCTTCATAATTTTAGCGTAAAAACCTGATAAGTCTTGTTTTAATTGCCGACCCCATTTTTTTTAAGGCAAACCAGCTTCTGATCATCCACAGGGGAGCATGGTATTTTAATTTCCAGTGCAGTGACTGTGTGCTAAAGTCAATTTTATCAAGTTCTTTTTGGTAGGCTTCCAGGTAAGTACCTGATAAGCGGTAACGCAACAGCGCACTCAGCCTCATTTTATCAAGCAGGCTATTCAGGTCGGGATTCGCATTTTTATCTTCTATCCCATCAAGGTTGAAAATATAGTGATGTCGCGGTTCCCATAGCCGGTAAGCGCCCACCGCACGGTTTTTTAATACCACATCCTGGTTATAATATACCAGGGGTTTATTGAGATAGGCCACTTTGTATTTCAAAGAAATATTGAGCCAGAGGTAGAAATCTTCACCAAATTTGAGTGTTGGGTTAAACCCGCCAAACTGCTCAAAAATATGTTGCCTGGTGATAAAAGACGAAGAGGTTACCGGCATCCACATGGTTTTGGCGTAAACCCTGAAATAGTCGATATAGCCCATTGTAAAGTCGTTTTCCAGCCCGATATTCGCTTCGATATTCCGGCCGTGTTTTACCTTGTAATATTTGGCTGCCCAGAGCCCGGAATTGGGGTGTTTTTCAATAAGGTTACTCATCGCATGCAGATAGCCTTCATCCCACCAATCATCAGCATCCAGGAAGGCGATCAGCTCATGCTTTGCTGCTTTTACCCCATTGTTGCGGGCAGTAGACACCCCGGCATTGGCCTGATCGATGATCCGTATCCGATCATCATCATATTGCTGCACCAATTCCAGGCTGTTGTCCATGCTACCGTCATTTACAATGATGAGTTCAAAGTTCCGGAATGTTTGGGCCAGAACCGATTGAACCGCCTTTGTTATGTAGGGCTCTTTGTTGTATAGAGGGATTATGACCGAAAACATGAAAAAAAGTGCCTTATCAAATGATTTTATTTTTCAATCGAAGGGAAAAATAAATTAATCTTGAAAAAAAGGAGGGTGTTTTATACATCAAGCGGTATTTTAGTTTTATTCTGGAGTAGTCAAGTTTTGCAGCAACGATTTTCGCCTTTTTATTTGCCTGTTCATTCCCGTAGAAATAGGGTATAAGTGCTCCGGCACAAAATGAGTGAATATATGTTATGGCATCAGGGTGAGTTTGCTTATAAACATCATATTTTTCAATATAATATTGGATGCATTTAGTTATGTCAGCGTTTTTTGTGTGAGTTAATCTATTTTCGGAGTCCTGTTTATACCATGCAAGTGCGTTATTATAAAAAACAACAGGATAGTTTAGAATGATTCTGTACCACATGTCCAGATCCTCGCCAATGTGGATTCGTTCATCAAAAAGCCCTTGATCTATTAGTACATCTTTTTTTGCGACAATGGCACTGGTCCAGAAAAGGTATAAATTGTTTTTCCAATAGTTATTGACAATGCCTCTGAATCCACGGTTTAATTTACGGTTGCTCGTTTTTTTTGTTGAAAGGATGATATGCCCAAAGTCGGTACCCCACATGCCTGCATCCGGAAAATCATTGATGAGTTTATTCTGTTCATCTAAGTATTCGTTTTCCCAAAGGTCATCTGCATCCAGGAATGCAATGTAATTATATTTAGCTTCTTTGACTGCCCGGTTTCTTGCAGAAGATACGCCTCCGTTAGGTTTGTCAATGATGCTATATTTATTACTGTTACCAACCTTTGTGTTGAATTCATTAATGATTGTGCTGGCAATCTGTAGTGAATTATCCGTTGAACCATCGTTTACAATAAGCACTTCAAAATCCTGAAAGCTTTGATTATAAACACACAGAAGTGTCTCCCTGATGGAGTTTTGTTTGTTGTATAAAGGTATGACAATAGAGATCATTTCTTTAGCCTTTCAATGAAACGACCAAAACGGGTAATCAATATATATATGGTGTAATAGAAAGGATGTTTTTTCAACCAATTGATTCTCTGAATATCTTTGTAGCTATTAATCAAATAATTTATATCTTTTAAAATTCGGTGTGGAACCAATGCCTCCAGTATTTTTGCTTTTTCTAACTGCAATAGTTCCATATTAGCACTCATTCCATTAACATCATAGTTTGATATTGTTAAGGGTAAAAAATTTAATGAACCATTATTCATGACAATGGTTTGTAAAAAAAACTTCCAATCAGACATGATTTTTAAATCCTCATCATAAAACCCAAATTGTTCAAATAAATCCATTTTAATAAAACTCGACTGGTGTGGTATTCCATATTGACACAAGTATAGAAGTGAAATATCTGTATTTGGAATCTGGCGATCATATTGTAAGACTTTATTATCTGAAACCAAATTAATTCTTCCAAACACATAATCTTCAGTAAAACCATAATTACGACAATTCGATAATATACTATCGTCAACCAATGTATCTCCACTATTTAAAAAAAGAATATACTCTCCCTTGGCTTTTCTAATCCCCTTATTCATTGCATGATAAACCCCATTATCCTGCTCAGATAACCAATGGTCAATTTTGTCAGAAAACTTTTTGATGATCTCAACACTACCATCTATACTGCCACCATCAATTACAATATATTCAAAGTCGTTGAAGTTTTGAGATACAACGCTAAGAACAGTTTTTCGTAAACCTTCAACATTATTTAGGTTAATTGTAATAATTGAAAAATATGGGGTGTCTGCTTTTGCCATTATACTTCTGCTCTTTCAAATGCGTCAATAAATGAACCTTGTGTGTTATTAATAATTCGAATGCCATATCGGTCTGCGATTTCTTTTAGTTCCCAATACGACTCAAACATCCTTGTGTACATTTTCAAAGCTTCATGAAGTTTATATGGTTCTCCATCAAAATTCTTCACGACAATAGATCCGTTTTTATCTTGTTTTTTGTAAAAATGATTATCTTCCAAACAAACCTGGTTTTTATTGTCCACATAAATACTTTTTGTCCAATCGTGATCAACACCAAAAAGATGAATTTCTTTGTATTTTAATGCAAGTCCGATAGCAATTGCAGCCACTATTACATTTCCGACACTAGGCATAGCTAAGTTATGATCGTAACAATAATTTCTTTTTTTTTCAGGCCCATAATAACTAAAGCTATTATAAAAAACAAAATCAATTAAAGACTCTTTTTGTATCAATTCTTCAATTTCTTTATTCACATAACAATATGGTATGAATAAATGCATATCCCATTTAGTTCTATCTATGATTTGATTAATAAAACGAATACCATCAAATCTTCCATGTCGGGAAAAAAAGACCGGATCAGCTAAAACGTAATATTTTGGCTTAATTGCCTCAAAAGATTCTGACAGGACTTGCTTATTTACAACCATATAATCAGCATCATTTGCAAAACCATACAGTGAATCATTTAAAGATTTACCATTTCCTAAAATACGAAGCATGCTATTCTGTTTATAACTGCCAAGTTTATTCAGGTTATCCTTTAGTGAAAGATTTGTTTTATTATAAAGAAACTGGTAATATCGTTTTTCATCACCAATTTTTTTTCTAACTTTCTTAAACAGATTCATATAACCCCAATAATTAAATTATTGTTTAACTGTTGTAATATCTGGTTTAATCTTTAAAAAAATCAGTTACAATATTTAGTTTATTTGAATGGACCGTAATGTCAGGGTGATTGCCTATAATAGTATGTCCTGAGCTAAATTTACCACCTATAATGTTCGTATTTGCACCAATCATTGTATTGTCCCCAATAATTACATCTCCAAGTATTGAAGATTTTGAATAGCACACCACACCTTTACCAAATGTTGGATAAACCACAGTATCATTTTTTAAAACGCCACCAATGGTTACATTTTGGTATATTACAAGATAGTTTTCAAATGTGGCCCTGCCAATAATTGTACCCAGGGGATGCACCAACAGAAATATTTCAGGCATGTCAATATGGCCAAACAAATCAATAGAAAACAAATGTTTGTTTAAAAGTGAAACTTTGAAATAATACAACTCATTATTATCCAGATACGCTTCTCGACTAACAAAATATAAAAATGTTGTATAATGATCACCATTCAGATGATTGAAGTACACCGCAGTTTCATTGGAATAGTATTTCCCGTTGATATGGCTGAAACACTTCTTAACTCTTTCCACTGCTTTGTCAACATAAATCAATAATTTCTTTTCGTCCTTTTTTTCATCAGGGAAAAAAGTATAAAGCTGTTTAAGTAGATATTTAAACAAAATCTCTTTTTCAATACTTAGAATAAAATCTTTCATCTCATTATATTAAATAGCCGTCCATCCTCCATCTGCAATCAGATTATGTCCGGTTATATATTTTGCTTCGTCAGAAAGGAGGAAAGATACAGCCGGGGCAATATCATCGGGATTGCCCATTCTTTTTAAAGGGACTTTATGTTCATACGCCTTTACAAAGTTTTCATTTTGATGATCGAAAATACCTCCCGGAGATACTGTATTAACACGAATATTGTCTTTACCGTATTTGCTTGCGAGAAAACGTGTGAAGTTAATAATCCCCCCTTTTATGGCAGCATAGGGTGAGGCTGTTTGCATTCCGGTGTTTTCATATATTGTAAAGTCATTACCAACAACACCGTAGATAGAGGCTATATTCACTATGGAACCGCCACCTGTTTTAAGCATTGCTTTTATTGCTTGCTGGCAAAACAAAACATAACTGTTTAATTGCCAATCCACATTGGTCTTCAGTGAATCTTCCTTCAGTTCCAGAAAATCACAAGCCCAATCGTCTGTTCTGGGATATGCATTGTTGACCAAAGCATCCAAACGACCATATTTCCGTACAACAACATCTATTGTTTTTTTAATGCTGTCCAATTCTCTGATATCGCAAAAAACAATCCCTTTTTCCAAATCTGTTTCGTTATTGATATCGGCAGAAACAGCGACACCACCTTTAATACGGATATCTTTGAGCATTTCCCTGCCAAGTAGCCCGTTTCCACCTGTAACTATTACAACTTTATCTTTTAGTATCATGCTTAATTGTATTTTCTGAAAACAGGTTTAACAGCAGGTCCCTCAAGATACTTTTCGACACCATCTTCCAGTGCCTTTTGATAAACCTGTAAACTTCTTCTAATTGCTTCAAGTGTTATTTCAAGTTCTTTAAGGCCATGAGAATAGGAAATAGCTATCCAGGGCATAAGCACCCCATTTCTTATCATTTCCTGAGAAAAAAGCGTTCTGAATTCAGGTGATATTGCTTTATTTCTGTCTTTCGTCATATAATTCATCACAGCATACCCGCCATCAATAAAAAAGTATTCGCTTAATCTCAGATCAGAAGTTATGTTTTCTATTCCTTCAATCAATTTCTTACCGTATGTCCAGAGATGTGAAATAACGTCATTTTCCTGATACATCTTCATCGCTTCAATAAATGCCCCCAGCGCCGGCATTTCTGCTCCATGAGTTGTGGATACAAGAAAAGTTCGTTCCATTCCCTCTTTTTTTATACCACCAACTTCCATAAATTCTCTTTTACCTGTAAGTGCTGCCAAAGCAAACCCATTAGCCATGCCCTTGCCAAAAGTGGACATGTCCGGTTCAATGTCAAACCATTGCTGTGCACCCTGCAAATGCCACCTGAAGCCGGTTATCATTTCATCCAGAATAAAAAGTGCCCCATTTTGATGACATAATTCCTTAACTTTATAAAGAAAATTATTATTTCTGTTGGGGCAATCCTTACATGATTTGTCAAGTGAGCGAACATAATTACAATTATCACCGCAAGGGCTTAATGTTGTTGCAGGTTCCATAATTACACAGGCAACATCTCCGGAATGTTCGTCAAATAACTTTTGCAGTGAGTTAATATCATTGTAATCAAAAACAAGGGAATATTTATAGTGTTCCTCCGGAATTCCTCTTTTCACAGCTGTTGTTCCAATGAACCAATCGTCAAAGGAAAAGAAAGGTTGTTGTTTTGGAAAACAAACATAATTTTTTCCAGTATAGGCGCGGGCAATTTTCAGGGCTGCGGTAGTTACATTTGACCCGTTTTTAGCAAACTTTACCATTTCCGCAGATGGGATAAGGTCAGTTAAAAGTTCGGCTGCTTCAAGTTCCACAAGGCTTGCCCGGGTTAGGTTAACTCCATTCTCAATTTGTTTGAACGCTGCCTTATTAATCCGCTCATTGGCATATCCCAAGGTAACAGCTCTTAATGCCATGCCATAGTCCAGGTACTTGTTACCCTCCGGATCCCAGACCCATACATCTCTGGCTTTCTCGAGTATTTGAGGCGCATTGGCAGGAAACTGATCATCACCTCTGCTGTATGTGTGGGCACCTCCGGGTATAACTTTGTTTAATCTTTCAGAATAGTTCATAAATCAATAATATTATTTTCAATAATAAATTCAGCAAATAACCAGTCTGAAACTTCATCAATTTCCAAACCTGTTAAATCATCCACCAGAAAGGACATTGTTCTTCCCATGTAAAATGTCTTCTGTTTTAAAAATTTTCCCCATTTCGCAATGTAAAAGCCACCGCTTGGTGTTATTTCCTTTTTAAAAAACTGCCTGCCCACATTCTTTTTTTCTTTAAACCTGTCTGAAAGTACTGTAAGGTATTTACTTTCAGGCTGAATAAAAAATGAATGTGGTCTGCTTTCTCGCACAGCAACAATGCCATCAGCTTCTTCATTTTTTGTCAGTAAATCAACGGCTTCTTCCAATTGCTTATGTGAAATAAAAGGAGAGGTAGGCTCAAGTAAGCCGATAATGTCAAATGTAAAACCATGCTCATTGGCATAATTCATAGCATGCAGTACAACATCAGAAGAGCTGGCAGTATCAGAAGCTAAATAGTCTGGTCTGATAAAGGGTGCATTTGCTCCTGCTTTCAATCCAATTTCTGCATATTTTTCATTATCTGTTGATAGCCACACCTCTTTTTTGAAAGATGTTTTCAAAGCACTTTCAATGCGGTAAGTCAATAATTCTTTTCCACCCAATAATTTAATGTTTTTATCAGGAATTGATTTTGATCCCGCACGGGCAGTTATCAACCAAAGTACTCTCATCAGAATTTAATCGAGTTTATATCCCTTTTCGCCTTCTCATATTCCTCATGTCTCCCAATGTCTAGCCAATATCCGTTGAGCGGGTATGAAATCACTTTTCTTCCCTGACGGATGAGGCTTTCCATGAGGTCGGTGGCATTAAAATGTTTTTCAATGGGGATGTTTTTCAATACTTTCTTTTTCATCAGATAGATTCCCCCATTTGAGTAATAAGTGTAAGTGGGTTTCTCCCTGAAATTTATAATACTGCCATTATATGTTTCAAGCACGGCATAAGGGACATCTACCACATAAGGGATACTCAATACCGAAAAATCTGCATCGTTTTTCAGGAAATCCAGAAAAAAATGCTCGTAATCCAAATTGGTCAATAAGTCGGAATTGGCGACAAGGATATTATCATGAACAAAAGTCTTGATTTTTGATACCGAACCGATTGTCCCCAATGCTTCTTTTTCATACAAATACTGTATCCGGATGTTTTTATCAATACCTTCTCCAAGCTTTGCCTCAATCTGTTCTCCCATGTATTTCAGGGTAATCCAGAAATCATCAATGCCAAACAAACGCAAACGATCAATATTATGCTCAATGATGCTTTTTCCTCCTACTTGCAGGAGTGGTTTTGGGGTATGGTCAGTTAAAGGTCTGAGGCGTTCTCCCCTGCCACCAGCCATAATCACTGCATCAAGGGGTAGATAGGATTTGAGTTCCCTGAAATTGATTACATTAACAACCTTTTCATTTTTATCAAGTATGGGAATAACACGGTAATTATTTTCTCTATAATCGATCACTTTATTGATATCTCTGTCTCCTTTTCTGATAAATTTGGGATTGGGCTGTATGATCTCTTCCACAGTAGTTTCCAATGTAAAACCCTTAAGTAAGCCCCTTCGCACATCTCCATCTGTCAGTGAACCTTTAAGCCTCCCTTCTTTATCAACGACAAAAATAATTGCATCAATTCCCAAAATATTCAAGCGCTCCAGTGCATTTCTGATGATGCTGCCTTCTGGGATCAGGTGTTTGGTATAACTATTTTCCAATTTCATATCAATTCAAGGGCTTTAATAATCAAATCGGCAGCACTCCCCTTAAAATACACATTTTCTCCGGTGAATTCCATTCCGGCATGCTGTCTGGTATTTTCAATAATCATTTTAGCATCAAATGGTAAATGAATAATGTTTTCACTTGTCATTCTTCCTTTTTGCCTCTCGCCAAGATTAAGAACATATTTGCCGAAAGATGCAGCTTCAACAATGGCACTGGAAGAGTTTCCCAAAACCAAAGAAGCATATTTCAAACAGCTAAAATACGATTGGGTCCCAAAGTTTTCAATCAAATGAATTTTATTCCCGTATTTGTCTTTCAGTTTCAAAAAAGCTTCACGATAAGCACCTCCCAAAGTATCCGCATTGGGCATTGTGATCACAATCCGGTAATTCTGACTTATAACATCCAGCGCTTTACATACTTCCTTTGCATAAAGTGCATTTTTATCATAAGCTATGGTCTCAGGATGTACTGTTACCAATAGAAAAGGCGTATTCAAATCAATATTCCATTTCTGTATGAATTGCTGCTGATTCAAATACGTTATTTCATTCAGGTTGTCCAGACTTAGAGCACCGCAAACAGTTACATCAGCATCCTGATCTTTTAATTCTTTTACCCTTGCAGCATATTGCTCCGTAGAAACAAAATGTTTTTTTGATGCATGTGTAATGCTGTGTCTGTAAATATCATCAATCGCTCCCAGTGTAGTTTCTCCCCCATGCAAATGGGCAAAAGGAATATTGAAAGGAATGGAAGCGGCAACTGCTGCAGCCATTTCATACCTGTCGCCCAACACAATTACCCAATCGAAAGCATTTTGGTGGTTTTTCCAGAATTCGGCAAATTTCAAAGCGGTTAATCCATAAGAAGTTGCAATATCCCCGGGTTGGTCACCTGCCATAATATTGCTGATGCTAAAATCAATATCAAATCCATCCTGAATAATATTACTGATTGTATATCCATGGAATTTTGACAAATGAGTACCAAACGCAAGAATCTTCAGATCAAAATCGGGATGGATTTTAAGCTTTTTCAGCAAAGGCAAATAAACACCATAATCTGCCCTGGAACTTGTCAAAACCAATACTTTTTTCATACCAGGTCCTCCCAGCTTAATTTATGTTCTTCCGGAAAATCATATCTGATTTTTCTTCCTGCTATCTTGTCCAGTTCCATTGGAGAAATGCCATCTCCCGGTCTTTTCATGATTAAATCATCTTCTTGTAAAATGTGATCTTTCTTTAAACTTCGTGCAAGATGGATGGATTTTCGGGCAACAACTTTGTTTGGAAGTTCACTATTACTTGTTTCTTTTATTCCGCTACCGGAAAGTGCCTTTTCAATATTTCTGATGGCAACAACCATGGCTTTCAACTCCATTGGTTCGAGTGAAGCTGCATGATCAGGTCCGGGCAGTGTGCGATCCAATGTAAAATGCTTCTCAATGACGCATGCCCCCAAAGCCACGGCAGCAATGGGAACTTCAATGCCAAGGGTATGATCACTGTATCCCACCTTTACGCCACATTCCTCTTTTATGTGCAACATCGCTTTCAGATTAACATCTTCCATGGGGGTGGGATATTCGGTATTGCAATGCAATATAGTAATCTGTTCTTTTTTAAGTCCTTCATTTACCATCACACCAATAGCGTCTTTCACCTCATGGATATCTGCCATACCCGTACTCATGATCACTTCTTTTCCTTTACGGGCAATATGCTGCAAATAGGGTTTGTTGGTAATTTCACCAGAGGGAATTTTGATAAAATCTTGATTTAAATCTGCAAGGAAATCAATGCTGGGAAAATCAAAACCTGTTGATAAAAAGCCAATTTTTTTTTCATCACAATAATTCTTCAGCTTTCTAAAATCATTGAAACTTAATTCGAGTTTCTTAATCATATCATATTGCGAATCAGTGTTTATTTCTGAATCTTTTATTTGATATTTTGCTTTAGGTGCTGCTTTTGTCACACTTAGTTCAGTAATATAGGTTTGAAACTTAACATAGTCAACTCCTGTAGAAATTGCTGCGTCAATAAGTTTTTGGGCTAAATCAATAGATCCGTTGTGATTCACACCTATCTCAGCAATAATAATTGTTCTGTACCTCATTTCATTACCGGCTTAGCAGGTATACCAAAGACTTTTGAATTATTCTGAATATCTTTTACTACGACAGCTCCAGCAGCAATTAATGAATTCTCTCCAATTCTTAACCCTGATATAACTTTAGCTCCCAATGCCACAAGGGTTGAATTAGAAATTTCACAGTTTGCACCTATTGTAACGCCAGCAGAAATCAAAACATGATTCCCGATAAAAGATTCATGATCTACCGTAGCCCCAGTAGCAATAATGGTATCATCACCAACAATTACTTCTGTGTTTAAAACTACACCAGGGAAAACCACAACTCCTTCTCCCATTTTAACTGATTTTGAGACTACAGCTGATGGGTGAATAATATTAAGAAAAGTAATATTTAAACCTTTGACATATTCAAACACTCTTTTTCGAAGAGTATTATCTCGATAGCCACCTATACCCATGACTGCATATATATTTTTATCAATATTTTTAAAAATATCATCTTTTCCTAATATTCTATATCCACAAAATCTATGGTTTAATTCATAATTCATATTTGAAGTAATTCCGATAATCTCTATATTTCCAATTTCATGAATAATATCAATTATAACTTTTGCATGACCTCCATCGCCTATGATAATCGCTTTTTTCATAAATAGTTCAATTATTATTCAACATTAGTATTGTTTAAACAATTACACTACTTGGCAAATTCACTAATCTTTCGGCAATGTATCCTGCATTTTGCAAATTATCTGTTTCACACCTTTTAAACATATCCAATTCATTCATCAACCTCCATACGGGGCGGGTCATTACTTCCTGTTCATTGGTAAAATTCAAAAATGCATCTCTTTCATTTTTATTCTTCAGCAAGATGCAATTGAGCCAATAATTGGATTTGGCATTTACAGGCTCAATAACAAACTCAACTCCCAATGTGTTAAAAAAGTTCCTGTACTTTTCAGCGATCATCCGTTTCGATTCCAGAATAGCGGGCAACTGTTCCAACTGAGCCAAACCAAGTGCTGCATTGATATTGGGCATACGATAATTGTAGCCTGTCATGTCGTGAATAAACTCCCATTCGTGAGGTACTTTTGCCTGTGTGGTCAAATGTTTTGCTTTCTCAGCCAGTTGTTCATCATTAAACAACATCATTCCACCACCTCCGGTGGTAATTACCTTATTGCCGTTAAAACTCAGAATTCCGATTTCCCCATAAGTACCGGTATGTTTGTCTTTATAAAAACTACCGAGACTCTCGGCAGCATCTTCAACCACAGGAATGTTGTATTCATTACATACAGCTACAATTTCATCAATCTTTGCGGGATGACCAAAGGTATGCATGGGTACACAGGCAGATATGATTCGTCCTGTATTTTTGTTTACAGGCTTATTTGAACCTTTTTCGAAGACTGCATTGTTTGCCAGCCACTTTCTGATTGATACAGGTGAAAGACTAAGCGTGTCCATGTCCACATCAAGGAAAACAGGATGTGCACCGCAATAGCTAATTGCATTTGCCGTGGCAATAAAAGTGAGTGCTTGCGTGAGCACCTCGCTTTCAGCTTCAACACCGGACAGTAATAAGGCAAGATGTAATGCATTGGTGCCATTGACACAGGCTACGGCTTTTTTGGCTCCGGTATATTCAGCCATTTTTACTTCAAACAAATCAACAAATGCGCCCACTGAACTTACAAAGTTGCTGTCAATGCATTGTTCAAGATATTGTTTTTCATTTCCTTTAAAAACAGGCGCATGCAATGGAATAAAACCTTCGGGGGTGCGGTAAACATCCCTGATATAATCTGTAATTTGCTGAAATACTTTCAAGATATTTTTTAGATTGAGCTTATGTTGTTATTGAATAAATGCTATCAGATGTTAATAGCAGATACAAGCTAGAGATTATAGATGTTGGTTTTATATTTTTTCAAATTTTCTTCTTTTGTAAACCATGCAATTGTTTCCATCAGCCCCTTTTTAATATCATATTCAGGCTTCCATGAAGTCAGTTCTTTTATCAAAGTGTTGTCACCCCGCAATCTGAACACCTCAGAATTTTCCGGTCTCAAACGTTCAGTTTCGCTTATGAAATTCACATCACTTTGCATCAGTTCTTTTATTAACTGAAGCGTATCGCCAATGGAAATTTCATTGTTGGTAGCAATATTAATCTCTTTGCCAATGCTTTCCTGTATATCGGCAATGGCATAAAAAGCTTTTGCAACATCTTTTACATAATTGAAATCACGGGTGGGGCTGAGATCGCCCAATCTGATTTCTTTGCGGCCGGCCGCAATTTGTGTAATAATAGTGGGTATAACAGCCCTTGCAGATTGGCGGGGTCCATAAGTGTTGAAAGGTCTGACGGTAGTTACAGGCAAATCAAAGGCATTGTAAAAACTCATGGCAATGGCATCTGCTGCTATTTTTGTTGCAGAATATGGTGATTGTGGCTGCTTGGGATGCTTTTCATCTATGGGAACATATTGAGCAGTACCATACACTTCCGAAGTGGAAGTATTCAACACCCTGATGCCCCCGAATTCTTTTGCTGCCTGACAAATATTTAGTGTACCCTTTATATTTGTGTCCACATAACTGTCGGGGGCATGATAAGAATAAGGAATGGCTATCAAAGCAGCAAGATGAAAGACCGTATCCACATCTTTCATTATGTGTTTAACAAAATGAGCATCTCTGATATCTCCGGTGACTATTTCAAGATTGTCACTTTCAGAAATATCTTCCAACCATCCCCAATTGTTGAAGGAATTGTACTGTGCCAATGCTTTTACTTTATAGCCCTTCTCTAACAAAAGTTCCGTAAGATGTGAGCCAATGAAACCGTCTGCTCCGGTGATGAGTGCGTTTTTCATCTAATATATATCTTTTTACTGAAAATGTTTTTTAAAAAATATCTAACTTTTTGGAACTTGAAAATATCAACACAAAAATTAAGTATGTGCCTGGCTGTTTTTCTTAAGTCTATTATACCATTTTTTTAGCAAAGAAAAAGGAGACATGACAAACTTCCCGATTCTGTAATTTCTTGATTCACCTTTTTTATCAGCACCAATCCAGTATTTAACATTCATCATATGTCTTGTTTCCTCCAACATCTTATTAAAAAAAAGCAATTCTTTACCTTTTATCTTCTCGGGATAGTTTAAAAGAAAATATAGTTGAACAGCATATCCTTTAAAATAAAAAGACAGATTCTTTTCTTTATCAGGCTGGTGACAGGCACTTAATGGTAATACTCTGTAAACACTGAATATCTCATCAAAAAAATGCACCTTAGAATTTTTAGAAAACCACATAAATAAGGGATAATCATAAAATAAACTTTCATCGATTAAAAACTTAAGTTCATTTAAACAAATATCAAGTAAGGATTTCCGTAACATAACAGTTGCTGTTGGCATATTTACTTTGCCAAGTAATATTTCATTGTATTCTTCCGATTTAATATCACCTCTGACACCAGTGAAAGTACCTTTAAGCTGATCAAATAATTTTGCTTTACCATATACCAGCCCATACTCCGGATTCTCTTCTAGAAAATCCACCTGTTTTTGTAATTTATGAGGGTCGGTCCAGTAATCGTCGCCTTCGCAAAGGGCGATGTACTTGGCTTTTGTTTGACTTAAAGCCCAAATAAAATTGGACATCATTCCTTTATTTGTTTGATGTCTTATGTATTTAATCCAATTATATTTTGGATGTGCCTTAAAAGACTCAACAACAGATTGTGTGTTGTCGGGAGAACAATCATCAGCGATTATAAGTTCAATATCGAAATCACACTTTTGCATCAAAATACCCTCAATTGCTTCTTGGATAAAGTGTTCATGATTATATGTAATCATTAAGACACTGACTTTAGGAATATTATTCAAAATTTAATGGATTTAATTGTTTTTTAATTACTGCTGGTATTCCTACTACTAAGCAATTATCTTGGACATCTTTATTAACGACTGAACCTGCCCCAACAATGACATTTTTTCCAATATTAACATTGGGTAAAATAGTTGCATTTGTTCCAATGTTGCAATAATTTCCAACTTTTGCATTTCCAGACAAATGGGAGCCAGGTGATATTTCAACGAAATCCCCAATATTAGTATCATGACCAATTGTACAATTTAAGTTGATTAAAACTCCTTTCCCAATTTTTACATTATTTGTAATTACGACTCCAGTCATAATATTGCATCCCAGCCCAATTTGGTTTCCAAAATGTCCAATATTTGCTTTATTGCTTATTGAAGATGTTAAAACTCCACCAATGTTTTCAAATTTATCACATATTATTTTCCTTAATATTGGACTGCCAATACCTATTGTAAAGCGATTGTCAATGGTTGATAAGTATTTTTTTGCCTCATTATTATTTCTGATAATATGAAAAATGTCAAATAATTTTGAAGGCAAATCCGTTGAAACATCATCATAAAATGCAATATTCTCAATATCATTTAATTGATATAATATTTCAAGAACTTCCTTAGCGAATCCTTTAGCACCAATAATTAACATAGTGTTTTTATAATAAATTTAAAATGATTGAAAGTGATTCTTTATTTAAGTTTGGATAAATCGGCAAACAAATCACCTGTTCAGCTACTTTTTCAGCCACAGGCAAATTTTCAGGTCCTGATGTTGGCAGACCTCTGTAAGTTGAAAAATTGCTAATGAGAGGATAAAAATATCTTCTACCATAAATATTATTGTTTTTTAGGAGTTCATACAATTCATCACGTGTTTTGCCATATTTTTGGGCATCAATAAATATGGGAAAATAGGCGTAATTGTGATGTATATGTTGGTCTCTGTGTAACAGTGTAATCCCCTCAATGTTCTGAAATTGTTCAGTGTAAATTTCAGATATTATTCTTCTTTGTTCTATGTTTGCATCAATATTTTTGAGATTAAGCAAGCCAAAGGCTGCTTGCAGCTCATTCATTTTTGCATTGATGCCGGGAGCAACAACAGTGGTTTCTCCACGGAAACCAAAATTTTTCAAATCATCTATGTGTAGTTTCATTTTTTCGTCATGGCAAATAATGGCACCACCTTCAATAGTGTTAAAAACCTTTGTTGCATGGAAGCTGAGAATTGATAAGTCGCCATAGTTTGCAATAGAAACATTGTTTTCTTTTACGCCAAAAGCATGTGCAGCATCATAAATGAGTTTCAGATTATATTTGTCAGCAATTTCGCTGATGCGTGCATGGTCGCATGGGATTCCATACACATGGACAGGCAAAATTGCAGTTGTTTCAGGAGTGATGGCCGCTTCAATCTTATCTGGGTCAATGTTCATGCTCACTGGGTCAATATCCACAAACACAGGTTTGATATTATTCCACCACAGTGCGTGTGTGGTTGCTACAAAACTGTAGGGTGTTGAAATCACTTGCCCTGTAATCCTCAATGCCTGAAGTGCAGTGACGAGTGCAAGGGTACCGTTAGCAAACAAGGAAATGTATTTTACTCCCAGAAAATCACACAAAGCCTGTTCAAGTTGCTGGTGAAAAGGGCCATTGTTTGTTATGATTTTGCTGTCCCACATTTGTTTCAGCAATTCAGTAAACTCATCAAGCGAGGGCATAGCTGGTTGGGTTACATAAATTGGTTTGTTCGGTTTCATTATTACTCTAATTTAGATTTTCGCCATTGAAATGAGGGAGTAATACTGCCAGGTTCTCGTCCCATCCATGAACCAAGTTGTGTTTCTTTATTACCCAATGTAAATG
>Ga0334899_1000176_pt1 | contig 97191 bp, 107 predicted proteins | sample GraSluR3_MG_FD_207219 | JGI IMG/M metagenome (GOLD analysis project Ga0334899, IMG submission 207219) | Sludge microbial communities from methane-producing bioreactor in Wageningen University, Netherlands - Granular Sludge_8_08-R3 | ecosystem: Engineered > Bioreactor > Anaerobic > Unclassified ...
TGCTGTAATAATGATATGGACTGACCAGTCCTGGCAAATCGTTTATATGTTTTGCGATTACCATTAAAGAAAAATGCATATAGTTTCTCCTTTCTTTTAAAAAAAACAAAGGGGATTTATATCCCCCTTGTTTTATGCATGACGACATTTAGGGATATCCGTTAAATCTAGTTCACATAGCGGAACATGTACAAATCCCGTCTTTTCCCATGTTAGAATTTTTGAAATCACGCCCGCCAATTTCAATTCACCGAGGACACCCTGGTTTTCAGAGTAATTCTTAATGAACGCCTGATTTTCAGGTAATGTGTAATCCAAGTTGACGGTGAATGTTAAAAAAGGTTCTCCCGTTTCTTTTAAGAACCCTTCCAAAGCAGTGTTTCCGTTGGAAAGATACTTCTCTTGCACAATTATGATTTTTTCACCATACATTGTAATTTCCTTCATTTTTCTCTCTCCTTTATTTTCTTTTAAACATTTGAAATGTTTCTTTTGGCATCCGATACATTTGATTCGATTCTAGGTCTTTTACAATGATTGGGTATTTAGGAGCCGAAACATTAATCCCTAATAATTGATACTGTTTCTCGAGTTTACCCAACCCTTCAAAATGTACAAATGTCTTGCCATAGTCGTCTGGCTTTAATCCATAGAGCCCGCAAACTTCCGTGAATATTTTTTGTTGGGAATCTTCTCCGTTTTTTTCGAACTCGACTTTTATTTTCAAATCGTAATCATCGTAAGTGATATTCCCGAGCTTAACGTGACAGTCGTATTTTTCGCATAATGGCTCTAATGCATTAGCCATTTCTTTACGGAACTCTTGAAATGATTTTTTATCTTTTAACATGTAAAGTGCTCCTCTCTTTTTTTGTTCAAAATTAAAACTGTTCCCGCTCTAAATAATGATTTGACCCATTAAGTTCAACAAGATAACCTGGATGTCTAACCCGGATCTTTTTGGCGAGCAAAACTTGTTTTATTGCATCTAGTGTTTCTCCAATGAGTTCCATATCCCAAGGAATCTCTTTCTCGGCTAACACACAGATACACTCATGAACCGCGTTATCGATTTCATCGAGACGATCAAGCTGTGCCTCGGTTAAATCAAGTTCATTCATTTCATCCATTGTTCCAATGATTTCGTTTTCGCTCATGATGACGCCCTCTTGTTTTAACAACGAATATGCATCTGACATTTTTTTACTCCTTTCTCAAAAAATAAAAAAACACCGCAAAAATCGAGTTAATGACTTTGGTGGTGTTTAACTTTATTTGTGTAAACTTTTCTGAAATATAACTTTCTGATTGTATTATAAGTGAGCAATAATATCTTTGTCAACAATTTCTTATACAATCTCTATTATTCCTTGATTTTATGCATATAATTGCTAATTTGCTTGACTTTATGCACTTTTTGTGGTATGTTATACTTAACAAAACACATTAAACGTATAGTAAATAATAAGGAGAATATTATGCTATTAAATGAATACATGCCAGTCCGAGTTTGGCACAACGATGAAATGCTCTTTCCGAAAACATATAGCCTGGTGCAGTACTCCAGCCGGCCACCAATATTGAAGTTTACAAAAAATCGAGTTGCCATTAAAACACAAAACTATATGTTACCTGTAAGATATGAAGGTTTTGTCTTCTACACAAAGGACATTGTGACTGCAACTCGAAATGATAAACCTATAATAGGAACCATTGGATACAACTACAAAGCCTGCGCGTATGTTATCGAAACCCCTACCGGATCCTATTATCTAAGTAGTTGTAAAAATGTAAAGTTAAGAGGGAATATACTTCAACATCCTCAATTATTGGAAACATTGATTGATCCGGACAATGATTCCACGGCCATTAAAACTATAGAGCAGTTAAAATCCGTACCACCCTCTTCTGATGAACCTTTTAACGAAAAGGATGTTGTGATATATACAGACGGAGCATGTATTAGAAACCCGGGACCGGGCGGAGCAGCATATATTATAAAGTCCGGTAACCGTGTTAAAAAAGACGCCATAAAAGTTGGTGACCAGGTAACAAATAATCAATGCGAGATGCTTGCCGCCATAAAAGCGATACAAGCCCTTCCTGTAAAGAATTGTTCAGTAGTTCTATATTCAGACAGTAAATATTTATTAGATGGCTTTAATCGGGGCGATATTGAAAGGTGGAAAAATAATGGTTGGAAGACCACAAATGGAACACCTGTTAAAAATAAAGAGTACTGGGTTAAATTAGATGAATTAAATAGTCTACACAATATCAATTGGGTGTGGGTCAAGGGCCATGAAGGAAATCCATATAATGAGGAATGTGATCGAATGGCAAGACTTACTGCCGAAGGAAAGGTTGTTTCCACATTATAGAGAAAGGAATGAAAATGAAAAAGTTGAAACGAATTAAATTCAACGAAACTGATCAAGATTGGACAAAACAATATGGTTGTTACAAAGACAAAGGCGGTATTGAATGGGTCTTTAATTACGACATACATGACGAGGAATATATTATGAGAAATGATGACGTAGACGAGGTAAGAAAAGTAGCTCGTTGTAAAGTTGATAATTCTGGTTTTGTCCTATGGGTCGATATTGAGGATACAGTTTACAACTATAGCGATATTGAATGGGAATTGGAACCCATGGTTAAAGGGAAACAATAGAGAGGAGACACTGAATGTTCGTAAGCAGACAAGTAATACGCGCTTTAAATGAACTACTTCAATCAATAGACCAATCAATGGAAATATTGGATCCAATAATGAAAGAACGCATTGCCATTTTAAAGACTTTCTCCAAGACTGCTTCAAAGGCATATTCGAAAGAGAAAATTAAAAATCAGCAAGGGCGACATACCTTACATTAGAAAAGGAGAAATTTTATGGAAACGTTAACTAGTATAACAGCAGGTATTTTAATAATCTGGTTGGCCTTTAAATTTATTCGAGGATGCCTCTTCCCTATTATCGTACTTGTTGCTGTTGGAATCTTCGCTGTTTATATTCAAACAGGAGCGTGAAATCGACGATTACAGCCTGTTTTTATACTTCATAAAGGAAAGTATCCTTTATGTTAGAAAGGAGCGTTATCTTGAGTGATATTAGCCTAACGAACACCATTTCAAAGAACATTAAAAAGTATCGAGTGGAAGCTCAGCATACTAGATATAAAATGAGTGCCCTTACGGGAATAAGTTATCAAGTGTATGCGGCTTATGAATCTGGAAATAGGATCCCTCCTATTCCGAAGCTGCAAATTATTGCCGATGTACTAAATGTGCCTATCTATAAATTAATCTGCGAAGAATCTGAACTTCATACTATAGAAACTCAACCAAATCAGTCTGTCTGCGAAGGCGGAATCGTTTCCATCGAACATAGAAGCAAGCATGTGGTAATTAAAAAGGATGATATTAATGAATATCTCTCCTTTTCCAGCCAGCGAAATCTTTATGCGATGATCTCCGAAATATCTACTAAACGAAAACTTGCCGGTAAAAATCCGGAAAATGATTATATTGTGTGCAATAAAGATGAGCCTTATGCACAATATGTTTTAGCTATTGTTCTTAACGGTGAAATTGAGAAAGAAAAAACACTCATGGAAAAGGAGAATGCATTATGAGGAGAAAAAAGAAAATAAAGAAATTCATACCTTTAGTGATAGCGATTTATTTGCTACTCTCTTTCTTTGGGGGAGAAACCGAAGAACCAATTGATGATTCTGTGCATGCGGATGTAGGAACACCTGTTAGTGAATCTATTATTGAAGACGACTCAGTAAATCCTAATTCTAATGACGTCAACTTACTTCCTATAGATGAAGGAACTTATGACTACGATTACGGCGATACCGATAATGAGCAGATATTTGAGGGTTATCGGGTTATCTTTGTAGACGGTGGGAACTTAAGTGGACACAGAGAACCTAATGTCGCCGTTGATATTGGTTATGGCAACAGAGAGTACTGGGCATTTACAAACCAATATGGGCAACTTGTTAAGGTGACTGCCCAAGAGATTATCCTTCAGGATGACGATACGGAACCGGTTACCTCTTCCGGTCGTTACTACTACGATGAGGCAAAAGTGCCAGGAACGGAACTTTCCAATTATGATGAGGGTCATGTTATCGCAGACTCGCTTGGCGGAGTATCTAATGCATACAATATCACTCCTCAAGAAAGTACACTAAATAGACATGGCGACCAGGCATACATGGAAAGTACGATTCGTAATGCCGGTGGATGTACCGATTTTGTCGCCATCATCACCTATCCTAATACAAGTACTCAAACTCCAAGCCATTATGAATATACTTATAAAATAAATGGCAATACAATAAAAGACTCCTTTGATAATGTTAATCCGGACGAAGTTAACAAACCAATTATTGAAAGCCAGGTTGCCCCAACTGAAACTTCAACTACTACTCCAAATCTTGCAAGCGTTGATACAAATGGAAACGGGAAGGTTACTATTGCAGAAGCAAAGGCTGCCGGTTATAAAATGCCTATCACGAGGGATCATTGGTTATATCAGTACATGGATGACCGAGATGGGGACGGCAAGGTCGGCGAATAATTAATCTATTAGAGAAAGGAAAAAGAATGGATATCAAAATTGACAAGTACACATTAATGAGTGACGGACTATCAATATGGATACTAGAGGAATGCCCTTATAAGAATAAGGAAGGCGAGGACTCTACTAAACAAGAAAAAGTGGCTGGGTATTCCCCTAACTTCACTTCCCTCCTTACCAGTTTTGTGGCCTCTAAAACCAAACGGTCAAATGCAAAGGAAATGAAAAAATATTTGACCGAACTGGCCCAAATAGAGAAAAACTTGTTAGAAATTGCAAACACTTTGGGATCAGAATTAGAAAAATACAAGAAACTTGTTAGGACTAAATAGAAAACTACTCATGAAAGGAGACCTTATGGTAAACTCTTACGAGAAGGAATTTATCCGGCTACTAGAAGAGCAGAAATTTAAAATTGGAGTCCGAACCCTTTTTGCTGACTTCTGCCGATGTGTTTTATGCGGAATATGTTCCCCGGTTAGCGAGGACTCTGACCGATGGGAAAATGAATATCAGAAAATCGTTTCTCAATACCCGGGATACGGGGCGCTAATCGCAGAGCTACTTGGCAACCTTTTGGCAGCCATGGAACAAGAACCATTCACTGATATACTTGGGCGTATCTATATGAAACTCGATATAGGAAATGAAAGTTTGTCTCAGGTGTTCACTCCCTCCTGTATCTCTACTCTTTGTGGTAAAATGGTTTTTGATGAAAATACTCATGAGAAACTTGCTAACGGAGAAGTAATAACCTTGTCTGACTGCTGTGTTGGATCTGGTGGTATGATGTTATCATATGCAGGCCTTATTCATGAAGCAGGATATAATCCGCAAACTCAACTTAGAATTACCTGCAATGATATCGATTCGCTCTGTGTGGCTATGGCATATATTCAATTAACTTTTTCTGGATTAAAAGCATGTATCTGGTGTGGTGACACTTTTTCGCAAGAACCCCGTGAGTGTTTTTACACACCATTCTGGTTTGTCCCTGATGATTTAGATAGGAGATAATACTCTTTTGAAAAATATACTCATGAAAAAAATTAAAGAATATGCGTTACCTGTTCTTATTCCAATTGCATTAGTGTTGATTATAAATACATTTATATTGGATTATGGTGTAGTTCCCTCCCCTTCTATGGCTCCCGTGGCTGACGAAGGGACTTTCATCGTAGGCAGCCGTCTTTCTTACCTAAATGATGATCCGGACCGTGGTGATGTGGTCATATTTACCAAAGATGGTCGGATGATGGTAAAAAGAGTCATCGGGATCTCCGGAGACTATTTGTTTTTCAAGGATGGCCAGGTTTACCGAAACGGTGAGCTTTTAGAAGAACCCTATCTATTGGAGCAAGGGTCTACCTTCTCCCCTATCTATGAATTTTATATACCGGAAGGTGAGTATTTCTTAATGGGAGATAATCGAAAGGTGTCTGACGATTCCAGAAGATGGGATGTCCCTACTATTCTAAGAGATGATATTTCATCCAAAGCTCTATATGTGATTCCTTTCAAAGAATCCCGGACAGAAAAAGCCGGGAAAATTATTTAGTCTTGATAACCAATAATGAATTTATATAAAATTATTCAATATTTTATTCACAAATTTTATCTGATTTTGTTGACTTATTGAACTTAATGTCGTACACTATAGATGTTAAGTTTATTTTTGTTTTGTCTTTGATCCTTAGGGATTAAAGATTAGTATGCTGTCGAGGTGACTTGGCAGTAACACAAGAAAAGTATGCTAAGGAATAGAAGTTTTATTTCCTTAGTAACATAAAAAAAGTACAGTTAGAAAACGCTGGGGTTTTCTAACTAATAAAGATAAACGCATTTAGGTGTGTTTAATAAGTTAAAAAGGGAGAAACCTTAGGGGTTCTCCCTTTTGTTGCCTCAAGGAGGGGGCTAAATTATGATAGAAACTAATCGGGGCTACCAGTTTAGGGAGCCTGGAGAAAAAGAAATGGAAACCATCCATAAATTTAATGATGGTTTCCACTATGTGGAGGTTTGTAAGAGTGGATATGTCCACGATATACAGATCTCCGTGTTTGTAGTTCCTTGCCGAAACAACGAACAACCAGATGGTTGGGATGAGTTGGATAAGGAATTACAAAAGGCGTATGAGTCGAGGGCTATGGTTGATACCTGGGCTTACGGTGATTACGCCGAATTTATGGGTAGACGAAGGACTTATTAAGTTTGTTTATCCATATATTAGAGGGGCATCGCCCCATAAGTGTAAAGGAGAAACCTTCGGGGTTCTCCTTTTTGTTGCCTCAAGGAGGGGGCTAAATTATGAAAAAAAGACATTTTAGGCCCGAGTTATATTGGGCCGATGGTAGCAGAATATGCTACTATAGTTGTTTTCACCCTGAAAAAGGGGCAGACAACTGTTGCCCAATAGGGGAATCCGGATGTAGTGGTTGCCGCTATCTGGATCCAGACAGATATCTGGATTTAGGGGAACAAATCCCCGGCGACCATTATTTGTTTCAGATTGGCTTAGCCAATCTGAAATAAAATTAGAGGGGCATCGCCCCATAAGTGTAAAGGAGAAACCTTAGGGGGTCTCCTTTTTATTGTGCCTCAAGGAGGGGGCTAAAATTATGAATAATGAGAGAAAATGGGCCGAATGGGCCCAGAAACAAGACTCTTTCGGAAAGAGTCAAGAAGTCAGGTTCATACCCGGGACGAACATCGGGTATGTGACTAATTTAAAAATATACCAGTTCCAATTAAGGGAACTGGGTGAACAAAAGGGCGACGAAATTCTGGCCCTTCAAGAAAACGAGAAACTGAGGGCATCTTTCAAGATGTCCGAAAAAGGCTACGAAGTAGTCTTTCAGTTCTGCGTTGAGAACATAACGCAGGAGAGTCAAGACTCTCCATGTGTTATAAGAATTACGGCCATGAAGATGGCCGAGGTAAGAGAGCTGTAGCCTGCGGGCTAGAAGTAAGAGGAGGACCCTTCGGGGTTCTCCTCTTTTTATTCTAATTTATAAAAAAGAAAGTGGGGTTTTGCAATGAGTAATATTAAAATATTGCCAAGATACGAGACGGTATTGGTAAAAGACAGCGACGTAGAATACGATACGTCAAATCAAATCACAAGTCCGTCCGTTGTGTTTGAATTGGCGAAGAAGATAAGTCTAGACAAAAAGTCAGAAGAAGAATTGTGGCTTATATGTTTAGACATAAAAGGTAATCCAATAGGGTTGCATATGGTAAGCAGAGGAACTCACGATTCCGCAATAGTAAGTCCAAGAGAAATATTCCAAAAGGCTTTGTTGAATAATGCACATAGCATAATATGCATGCATAATCACCCAAGTGGTAACGTAGCGCCAAGCACCCCAGATATGGATATGACAACCAGAATTGTAGAAGCTGGTGAGGTGCTTGGAATAAAGCTTTTAGACCATATTATTATAGGTGAAACTTATTATAGTTTAAAAGAAAAAGGCTTACTATAGGAAGGTGAATTAAGTTTATGGAAAACAAGATTAATAACTTGCGCACAACTACAGGTGGAATTACAGACATAATAATAATCTTTTTGGCGGGATTGTTTTATATAGGCGTGTCTAGTATAGCATTTATAGGGGTACTTTATAGCCTTGTATGTTATACAGCTCCTATGGCTGCCGAATTGGTTCAAAACGGTGGGTCTCCCCTTCGATGGGTATGCTGTGCCATTGGGATCCCCGGTACAGTCGTATTGCTTCGGATATTAGGTTGGGTGCTGGAAGCTGCTATAGAACGCGTTAGAGAGATAGCAGTTAATGTAAAAGAGAATAATTAGATCAAAAAATAAAAAAACACCCCTGAGCTTATAAACTCAAGGGTGTTTTGTTTTGCGATTATCATATTTTATCATAAGTGCCGTAAAACCCCCTGCTTCAGCGGTGGGGATATGAGGCACAAGTAGAACTTCTGTTGTATTAGTTAGCCATGCGTGATATAATAAAAGCATGAGATATAAATTAAATAACAATGTGGTCTATGCTTGTAAGTATCATGTGGTTTGGTGTCCTAAATATCGGCGTAAAGTCCTTGTGGACGAAGTAGCGGTTCGCCTGAAGGAGTTGATTTTGCAAGAAGCGATAGCTTTAAACGCCGAAATAATTGAAATGGAAATCATGCCCGATCATGTACATTTGCTGATTGAAGTAGACCCTCAATTTGGAATCCACCGTGCCATTAAGCAAATAAAAGGTAAAACCTCTTTTTCTTTGCGTAAAGAATTTAAGTCATTAACTACGCGGCTTCCCTCGCTATGGACAAATAGCTATTTTGTATCAACTGTTGGTGGTGCGCCACTTTCTGCTATAAAACAATATATTGAAAATCAAAAAGTCTCTGAACGAAAGAAGGTGCAATAGTGGAGTATTCGTACAAGTTCCGGCTGTATCCAACTGCGATGCAAGAAACGATTATACAGCGCACATTTGGTTGCAGCCGATTTGTATACAACCACTATCTTTCTGTGCGGAAGGAAGCGTACGCCGAGAATAAAGAAACTATGAACTACTACGCCTGTGCAAAAGATATGACAAAGTTAAAAAGTTCCTTGTCATGGCTTTCGGAAGTAGATGCTACCGCCTTACAATCTAGTATCCGTGATTTAGATACCGCGTTTCAAAATTTTTTTCGTCGCGTTAAGCGTGGAGAAAAGCCTGGTTATCCGCATTTTAAAAGTAAACATGATCGTCGTAAATCATATAAGTCAAAATGCGTCGGCACGAATATTAAGATTGCTGGCGGTAAAATTCAGCTCCCAAAGCTGGGATTTGTAGAATGCCGCATTTCTAAGTTGGTACAGGGCCGCATCCTATCTGCTACGGTGTCGCAAAATCCATCGGGAAAGTACTTTGTATCGCTTTGCTGTACTGATGTTGAGATTGCTCCGCTGGCGTCAACTGGCTCATCAATAGGAATTGACCTTGGCATCAAAGACTTTGCTGTAACCTCTGATGGCCAGATTTTTAAAAACCATAAGTACCTTTCTAAAAGCGAAAAGAAACTCGCTAAGCTTCAACGTGAGCTGTCCCGAAAGTCAAAGGGCAGCAAAAATCGTGAGCAAGCGAGAATCAAAGTTGCCCGTTGCCACGAGAAGATAGCCAATCAGCGTAATGATGCGCTACATAAACTATCAACGCAGCTTGTGAAAAACTACGATTTGATTTCACTAGAATCTTTAGCTCCATCAAATATGGTGAAAAATCACAAGTTGGCTAAAAGCATTTCTGATGCATCTTGGGCTGAATTCGTAAGGCAGCTATCGTACAAAGCAAACTGGTACGGGAAGGTCGTCGTTCAGGTCGATGCGTTCTACCCATCAAGCCAACTTTGTTCCTGCTGTGGATACAAAAATCCACAAACAAAAAGCTTGGCGGTCAGATCGTGGATATGCCCTGGCTGTGGTGCTCTTCATAACAGAGACGAAAACGCAGCCACGAACATTTTAAATGAAGGTTTGCGGCGATTGTCCGCATAAATAAGACATGGTACGGCGGGACACGCCGAAACCTAACGCCTCTGGACACTATGTAAGTCGGCTTTAGTCGCAACAGTGGTTGAAAGAGGAATCCCCCACCTTTAGTCGTGGGGAGCTGTCAATTGTGTTGGCCAATTAGCAAATTACAATATTTCAATACATCGATTTTATCATTATCGTTCATCTGGTTGAACATGGCTGCAAGCTGTTCGTCTACAGAGAGATATTTCTTGTCCCAACCCAGTATATGTATTGGCGTGGTTTTATAAAGGTCGGCAAGGGTTTCCATTTTACTGTACGGGATGTTTACTATAACGCCGGTTTCGTATTTAAAAACTGTTTGTTTATTAATGCCACCCAGAGCCTCGCCAATTTCTTCTTGGCTATACCCATGTCTAATGCGTAGTTCTTTTAACCTTTTCCCTATTTCATTTGACATTTTCTTCCCCCTTTTTCAAAATTAAATACGGATAAATAGGATTTTCCGTCTACATATTCAACAAACAGGTCTATTAGAAGTTTTATTTCCTTCACCGTTTCGCCAGGCAGACACCAAGGTTTTTCTTCACCTTCGATTAATAAGCAATAATATATAAGAGTAGATATATCATATTTATTAAGCCCTTTGAAATCATCTTCATAGAGTTGATCTTTACACTCAATTCTGATTTCGATGTCTTTAAATCTTTCTTCATTAATGTAGTATGGCCATTTATTTGTAGGGTACCTTTTTTTCAATGTTTTTAAAAATCGTTCCTTGTCAGTCAGTAATGGGTTTTGTTTTTTATATCTATCGTATCGCCATTTTACTCTATAACTAATTCCTTTCCATGAGGATAACCCGATATAATCAAGGAGTATAGCTACCATTGATGTGAAAAGGAACCCATTTATCCCCATGAGCGCTAATATTTCATGAGGTTTTAATATGGCCATTTCCATTATTTGATAACTCCTTTTTTATGATGTATTGTGAATAAAGTTGTATACAATTATCATTTAACTTGTGGATAGTGTGAATAAAATGATGAAGCCCCAGACCTCGACTACTCCCATATCAGCGGGATGTCTACTATCAGGGGCTTGTTTAACAAAACCTTAGCGTCCTTGTCTTACCGCCTTATCTTGGTTTCTTGTAGACTATTTTTATTACCGGGAGATTGTCTTCATTGAATTCCTTTTCCTGTTTTTCCAATTCCCAGGTGTTTGTTTCGGCGCTTTTTAGGGTGGAGTTTTTATATTCTTCGTCAACCCGGAAGCCTTCTTCTTCTCCCTTGATTACGCATCCGATGAAGTCTCCGGCTATCCAGAGGACCTTCCCGTTTTCTTCCTGCAATTGTATTTGGTTGTATTCGTACATGTATATTTGTGGTACTCCGTCGATGATCTCGAGGATTTCGATGACCTTGTCATCGGTGTCGATTCGCACCTTTCCCAAATGTCTTTTTCGGCTTTCGGTTGTTTCATATTCCATGAAAGCATGTGCAAAGACATCTATCACTGTGACCCAAACGCCGTTACCTTGCTGAGCTGCATAAATTAGTTCGTTCTCAGGTAGTCTGTTTGTGACTGTCAGGTATCTTTCGTAAGACATTAGGACGTATTGAGGATTCAAGCTGTCTGTTATGACCATGAGATCCCCTGACTCTGTCCCTTTTGCAATGTCTTCAAAGTTCTTTGAAAGATCCTTTGCGGTGACTATCGGCATGTTATTCATTTTTTCCATTTATTTTCTCCTTTTTTTCCTATTCCCTCTCCTTTTGGGTTTGAAATATCCTGTTTTTGTTTTATCATACCACAATTAAAGGGAATTGTCAATGAGAAATTAAACTTTTAAGTTACTTTTTTGACTCCCTCCACCTTTCTTCACGTTTCATCAGAAAGTTCAAACGGCGTTTTGCATGGCTTTCTCCTTGCTCTGCCGCTTTACGATACCACTTAACGGCCTCTTGATAGTCTTCCTCCACTCCTTTACCATTTTCATAACAAACACCTAGGTTGAATTGTGCTTCACTTTTTCCTTGTTCTGCTGATTTTCTATACCACTTAACGGCCTCTTTATAGTCTCGCTCTACACCATGTTTATCGTAATAACAAACACCTAGGTTATGTTGTGCATTACTGTTCCCTTGTTCTGCTGATTTTCTATACCACTTGACGGCCTCTTTATAGTCTTGTTCTACGCCATCACCTTTTTCATAACAAACACCTAGGTTGAATTGCGCTTCACTTTCTCCTTGTTTTGCCGCTTTACGATACCACTTGGCGGCCTCTTTATCGTCTTGTTTTACACCCCAGCCCATGTCGTAACAAATGCCTAAGTTGTGCTGCGCAAAGCTGTGCCCCTGTTTTGCCGCTTTACGATACCACTTGACGGCCTCTTTATAGTCTTTCTCCACTCCACTACCACTGTCGTAACAAAAACCTAAGCCGAATTGCGCATCACTCTGACCTTGTTCTGCCGCTTTTTGGAACCATTTGACTGCCTGTTCATAGTCTTGCTCTACGCCCTGACCATTTCCATAACAAAGACCCAGGTGGAATTGTGCATCACTTTGTCCTTGTTCTGCCACCCTTCGGAACCATTTGACTGCCTGTTTATGGTCTTGATTGACTCCCCAGCCAAAATAATAACATTTACCTACGTTGAATTGCGCATCAATGTCTCCGCTTTCTGCCAACGCAAGATCCTTCATGAATTGGTTATCGTTCATCATCTTATTCCTCCATATTTTTTCTTGTCTTTTTTTTCTTAAAGTACTTTTCTAAATACTCACCCATGATTCGCTCCATGGCCATTGTTTTCGTTTGGCCCATTTCTTTGGCGTACTGTTCCCACATGGTTACTATTCTTTTATCTATTAACATTGTGACATGTTTGCCCTCTTTTTTAGGTCTGGCCATTGTTTTATACCTCCCTTAGTATATTTATGCAGATAGGGGTTTATTTTGAGGGGATTCACTGGCTGCAGGAACGGTCGGTTGCTCAAAGTCATCTTTCCTGGAACTTAGCTCTTTAAGAATTTCCTTACGATCTGTTGTGGTGTTCTTGGTTACGCTGAGACAGAATTTAACTGTATCCTCTTTGATGGACTGGACCATGAGTTCAAACATATCAAATCCTTCACTGATATACGCCGCTGCCGGGTCCTGGTGCCCTACTGCGCGAAGCCCGATGCCGCTTCGTAACTGGTCCATGGCGTCTATGTGGTCCATCCATTTGTTGTCCACTACGCGAAGCAGGATCATCTGCTCCAGCTCTCTCATTTTTTCTTCGCCGACTTCTTGTTCTTTCTCCTCATATATACTCATGAAACCGTTTAGTATGTCTTCCTTAAATTTTTCTTCGGTTAATCCTGCTATTTCTTCATGAGTATATTTCAGATTGGGGAATTTATCATAAATACCTTGCAATCCTTCGTTAATACGGAATAATTCCCACTCTTCCGGGTAAGCGGAAGCGATTACTACGGGATCTACTACCTCATTAATGAGTTCTTTCAGCATATTTATGATGTGGGGGCGAAGGTTTTCACCGAATAGCACCCTTCTCCGTTCACCATATATTACTTCTCTCTGTTTGTTCATTACGTTGTCATACTGCAGCACATATTTTCTAATTCCAAAGTTACGGCTTTCTACTTTCCTCTGAGCATTCTCGATATTCTTTGAAATCATACCTGCTTTAATTACATCATCTTCGCTAAGTCCTAATTTAGTAACAATAGCTTGAACACGTTCCCCGCCGAACAGGCGAATCAGTTCGTCCTCTAGTGACAGGTAGAACTGTGTTTGGCCAGGGTCTCCTTGTCTGCCGGATCGTCCTCTTAGCTGGTTATCAATTCTTCTGGATTCGTGTCTCTCTGTGCCTAATATGGCAAGGCCGCCCAGCTCCACCACTTTTTGCCGGTCTTCCGGAGAAGCATCCTTTCCACCAAGCACGATATCCGTTCCTCTGCCAGCCATGTTGGTAGCGATGGTTACAGCACCCAATTTCCCCGCCTCAGCGACGATTTCAGCCTCTTTTTCATGGTGTTTGGCATTTAGTACCTTATGCTTTACCCCTACCTTATTTAGCATGTCACTGATCTTTTCCGACTTTTCGATAGATATGGTTCCGATGAGGATTGGTTGGCCGGTTTCATGGATGGCTTTCACCTTTCTGGAAATCGCTTTCAGCTTTCCGTTTTCTGTAGAATATACCTCGTCTTGGGAATCTTCCCTTTTAATAGGCATATTTGTGGGGATAACCATTACATCCATGTTGTATATATCTCGGAACTCATCTTCCTCGGTCTTAGCCGTACCCGTCATACCTGCTAATTTTTGGTACATCCTGAAATAGTTCTGAAGAGTGATGGTTGCTAGGGTTTTTGTTTCCGACCGTACCGACAAACCTTCTTTTGTTTCAATTGCTTGATGAAGACCGTTGCTATACCTTCGCCCAAACATCAATCTTCCGGTAAATTCGTCCACAATAATGATATCTCCGTCTTTTACGATATAATCGGTATCTTTACGCATGATGTTACGAGCCTTTAAGGCTTGCAGGACATGGTGGTTGATCTCCATGTTTTCCGGATCTGAAAAATTATCAATCCCGAAATATCTTTCACATTTCTCTACTCCTGTCTCGGTTAGAGAAACGGCCTTATCCTTTTCATTCACTGTGAAGTCATCTTCAATAGTAAGGGTTGTGACGAACCTGTCTGCCCGTTCGTACATTTCCGTGGACTTATCCCCTACTCCTGAGATAATGAGGGGGGTCCTGGCTTCGTCGATTAGAATAGAGTCCACTTCGTCGATGATGGCATAGTTGAGCTCCCGCTGAGTGAGTTTTTCTTGATATAGGGCCATATTGTCTCTTAGGTAATCAAATCCGAATTCGTTGTTTGTGCCATATGTTATATCCGAAAGATATGCGTCTCTTCGTTCTTCTGAAGAGATCCCATGCACTACGCAGCCGACAGTAAGCCCAAGGAACTCATACACTTTTCCCATCCAGTCACGGTCACGTTTGGCTAAGTAATCATTAACTGTGACGACATGAACCCCTTTACCTTCTAACGCGTTGAGATATACAGGAAGCGTGGCAACTAAGGTCTTTCCTTCACCTGTCTTCATTTCAGCGATTCTGCCTTGGTGCAGGGCGATTCCACCTAAGAGTTGGACCCTGAAGGGTTTCATTCCAAGAACTCGCCAAGATGCTTCTCTACAAACAGCAAATGCTTCCGGCAATATGTCGTCCAGTGTCTCTCCTTCCCTTAACTTACCTCTAAATTCTTCTGTTTTTTGGGTGAGTTGTTCGTCGGAAAGAGTCTGCATTTTCTGATCTAACGCATCGATTTTATCTGCGATTATTTCCAGTTTTTTGATTTCTTTAGCGTTTAGATCGCCGAATATTTTTTCTAATGCTCCCATAGGTACTCCTTTAATTGTTATTTAGTGAGTTGTAATTACACGGCTTTTTTATCAAGATATTCAATTTCAGCATCAATTAATTCTTTTAATCTTCTTAATTCTTTTTCCGAAAATGTAAGTCCTTTTCCTGGATTAGTGGTTTTCTTGTTCCATAGCCTGATGTCATATTTGGGGTTGTGCTCATTCCAACTTACTTGAGCAAATTTCTTTTCCCATGAGTTATATTCTGATATTGTGCCTAAATCATTTACAATTTCGCATTGAATATCAGGTTCTTGTGACTGGTCCTTTTCCATGGGCGGGATATTGCGTTCTAACATCATAAATACCTCCTTTTAAAATATCTACACTTGCCTGCGTACAGCCTATCGAAACTTTAAGAATCCTTTTTCGAACACATATGGAACGCCAAACTGTTTTTCGCCATCTTTAAATGCTACCCTGATTTGAGTTTCGTGAATTTCTATTATCTTCCCGGCTCCGAATGTATTGTGGTATACCTCCGCATTTAATACTACCTTTGCTAAATCCACTTTAACTGTTTCTTGAGATTCTGCCTTAACTACTCTGGCTGCGGATGGTTTAGGTGGTATTGGTATGGCAGGTGTAGTAGGAATTGTATAGGTTGTTATGTTCCTTTTTTTCTTACTTTCTGGTTTTTCGATAATCTCTTCTTCTTTGTCATCAGTGACTGCGTCAATATAAGCGACATCCGGCATATCCGACTCATCTACTTCAGTTTCCATAATCGTCGCTTGTTGGTTGTAAAAATATTCTTCATATTCCTTTGCCTTAAGTACTGTGTCCCAGCCACCAACATCTTTGCCTTCATGTTTATTGATTCCAGTATAAGACAAGCTGCTATCTTCGTATCGCTTGAAATTAAATACCGCTGTATTCATTAATTCTTCATTGAAAAGGTTTAGCGATACAAGAAGTTCAAAATCTTCAACATCGAGTCCTGTAACTTTCTTAAACAAGCCCGGTTCGAGTTTAGTAATAACATCTTTTAATTTGTACTCACGATAGTCTGTTAGATACATAAATATGGGTATACGCGTAGCGAATTTGATTAGCTTTTCTTGAATTTGTTTTCGTAGGGATTTGTATTCCTTTTCTGCCTCTGTAAGTTCTTTTTTTTCTTTGGGCGGCAATTTTTCATCTCCCTTAGACTTGGCATTTTTAACGGCTTCTGATTTATTGATTATGGTTTCAATGTCCTTATTTAATGATCTAAAGCCTTCAATACTCATGAGTGCATTCATCGCTTTTTCATTTGCCATTAGTCGTTTAAGAGTCTCATTATCTACATTAACTAGCAATGCAGATTCCCATCTCTTAGCAAGAAGCGTGGCTGACGTTCCCGCCAGTGCGATATCCAGGATATCTTGTGCATCAACTTGCCTCATAGAACTTCCATCATAGGCCAACACCGGTAAGAAACTGATAAAGTCTGCCACCTTCTTTTCCGGATTATCCTCGTCCACATTTAGCCGGCAGCTATAATCGGCGATTTGTTTTAATGCACGGTCTAATGCAAAGTCGAATACATAGCATTCGTGTTTAAGTATTTCTTTTTCCCCGGACTCTGTATCAATTTCCCATGGACTCTGTACCCGGAATGCTGCCTGAAAATAAGTTTCAGGACTCTTTAGGTTTCTTAGCATAAATATTCCTGTCCAAGGCCTAACTGTTACACCAGTGGTCAGTTTCCCACAGGATAAGGTGATAGTTTTTGTTTCGAGAGGATTCCCCATGGATTTTCTTACGGGTGCAAGGGCATTTAGTCCAATTCCTGCTTTTGATCCTGCACATACATTTATGTTGTAACTATGATAAAACGAGTTATTTTTCTGCATGAGTAAATTGTACATTGCAAAGCAGGACGCCACGTTAGGCAAAAACCAAAATGTATGAGTTAATGTGCTTAAGAGAGGAGCGTGTGAAAACGGCATAGGGGGTCTTTTATCTTGTCCTAGTCTCATGTCATCAAGATTAGAAGGAAGATGTGCGCCCCGGATTAGATCTAGCCATTTTTGCACCTCGTCTTCATAAATAAATTTCGCTTTGTCTTCTTTCCCTTCGGCGGAGAAGAATACATTTAGGTCAAATTCGTTAAACTCCCCTTGCATGGCAACCTGCCGGATACTATCCGGAATACGATAAGTCAGCATAACCATACGTGGAAGAGCAGCATATGGATTTTCCGGAGGTTCTTCCCAACTTTCTTTACATTTTTGTTCGTCGGAATATGTCCAGTTATATATCTGCTCCTCGATAAATTCTCCGCTGTTAATGGCTCTAAAAGGTGTTCCTGACAGGAAGAGATAATATGATGTGGTGATGGGCAGGAATGTTTCATTGTATGCGTTATCTGCTTCGTCTTCTTTATATTTCTCTATATCGAAATCGTATGCTTCTTCTTCGTCGCTTTTCTGGAACAGTTTCTTTGCATTATCTCGCCAGGCACCATAATGATATTCGTCGAATATAACCAGATCCCAATTATTGTCATGGATAAACTTGTTCTTAACTTTTATTCCACCAGCACTGTTTGTTCCTAGGAGATCCTGGAAGGAACCAAAGCAAACAATCGGTTTCTTTTTGTCTGCCTTATCATATTGTTTTTCTATATCTTCTTTGTTGTATGTGCCACTTTTATTAGAGATAAACTGCCATCCTTCAAAATCTATGTGGTTTTTAATATCTTCATCCCACGCATCTTCAACAGCAGGCTTAAAGGTTAAGACCAGGATCATTTTCATCCCCATTTCTTTCGCCAGCTTATAGGCGGTAAAGGTCTTACCGAAACGCATTTTGGCGTTCCAGAGAAATTTGGGAGTTCTTTCCGGGTTTTCCTTCTTAATTGAGGTGTAGTGATATCTTATTGTTTTATCAATGGCGGATTTTTGTTCTGGTCTTAGGGTAAAATTGCATGTACGATTTTCTTCATTTTCAGCCCCTGTTTTAATGGCTATGATGGCTGCCTTAACATCATCAACTGTACATTTGAACCATTCGCCACCAACAGATTCTTCCAACTTTTTCTTTTTCAAGATTCTATGGATATCATGATCCTTGAAAAAGGTTCCATCAGGGAGCATTGAAGACTCTACTAATTCAATTTTATATGGTTTTAACCCTTCTGGATGCTTAACGAACTGTTGGGCTATTCTTTCTTCAACATTCTTTTCAGTATAGCCTATCTTTAATAACCCTTCGTATTCGGGGCTATTAAAGGAATACGCGTATACTGTTGGATGTGAGTCGGGACGTTCGGGGAAAAAGGCATTAGGCATCATTTTCACCCCCTATCCCATTTGGTAACACCATCCCCTCTATGAATGATATTTCTTCTTTTGATAATTTATATTTTTTGTATAGTTTTTCATCAGTCCATGGCTCTGAAAAATCCTGCATGGGAATGAATGAATACACATTTTGTGTGGTGTGTTGTGTGTTTTTCTTTAACCCGAGAAGGAAATGGAAAAATTTTGTATTGATGTATGAACATACATTTTTTGCTTCTTCTTCACTCTTGTAGGGACCATTCATAATATATGTTTCAGTATTTATTGATCCTGGTTCGGCAATAATTGGTTTTATTACATCATTACGCATATTGCCAACACCTATAGCCTCAGGAATTATGACTTTCCACAGATCTATCCATTCAATTGAACGTTTAACCTTTTCTCTTTTTATGTAACCTTGGGAACGATTAGCGTACACTTTTATATAGCCTGGCTTCTTGGTCTTACTATCAAATTCCTTAAAAAAAGTTCTAAAACCGAAGGTCATTGCGGGACGTACTATCGAAGAAAAGCTCGTTTCGTCTTTTTGAGAAATTTTGTTTAGAATTTTTATTGCGTCACTATGCCTAATAAATATATCCGAACCTTTCTCAAGCAGGGGTCGCTCTGATATAGATACTATCTCATTATCAACATGAGTATGAATTTGACATGTTCCCTTATTATCTCTTTCCCACAAGAAGTAACAAACTCCTCCTTTAATTTCAACACCACTAAAACAATCAGAAGCATTTATAAAATCATGGAGAATACGAACGTGGTTATCAATTAACATTTTTTTACGAAAACCCTCAAGTCCTTTTCCACCCGCATACCATCTTGCAGGTATAATCATAGTTAGATAGCGTGGATTAAGCTTTTGTGCCTGCTGAACAAATAAATGATAAATGGGTTTAGCCGAGGATTGTGCTCCTCCATCACTTAACTGATATGGCGGATTTGAAATAACAACATCAAATTTCATTTTTAATATCTCCTCTGGTTTTGTAGTGTGAATAAATTCATACGCATGGGTTTCTAATGATGTATCTCTTTCATATTGCGCTTGAGAAGCTCCACAGAATACACAGCTTCCATTTTTCCAGCGATGTTTCGTTTTGCCGTATCTCACATTACCCGCCGCACTATCGAAGTGTGATATAGAAAAAGGGCTATCTGGGTATTTACTACAGTACAGACTCCTACGGGAGAGTAGGCTTGTCAATTCTGTGATTGCGATTCCGTATACTTGATTATGAAAAATGTGATCAAGCCGTTCCTGCGTATTGGGAATTAAATCCTTGAGGCCTTCATTAAGCCTCTTAACAATTTCCCTTAAAAACACCCCACTTTTACAGGCAGGATCCAGAAATTTCGTATTTGGATCCTTGAATAATTCTTGAGGGAGCATGTCCAACATTTGGTTCGCTATTTCCGGTGGTGTAAAAACTTCATCACTTGATAGGTTGGCCAAACACATAAGAATGTCTGGATTATATAGGCCTCCGTATAAACTATTCTCCATACTCAAATACCTTTCTATAATATATCGGTTCAAACTCTTTGATAGGTTTGGGAATGAACGCTTTTATTTCCTCATCATATTCCCATTCCGTCATATATATGCTTATTTGTTCTTCATGCCCGTCTAAAAGTTCATCAAATCTATAATCTCGGCGTTTTATCTTGCTACCGTTAAATGCTGACCACTCCGAAAAAATGATAGGGTCTTCTAAGTCTTCTCCTTTTTCATTGACTCTCTTTAGACTTAAGGCATTTCCGCATAATATGTTACGGCTTAAGATATACCTGACTGCCTTCCGACATTCGTCGTTAGCCTCTTTTTTACAGATGGCGGTATACTCCTTGTCCCATATCTCAAACATCCTTTGCTGACAGGCAGCCACATTGTCTGTTAATATATCTACTCCGTATATGCTGCTTACGGCAATAACGGAATATCTTTCATAGTCGGAGTAACTTTTTTTATATCTCCTTTTTACAACCGCTAGCTTTCTTCGTAATATTTCTGCCAGAAAATTACCATCTCCGCAAGCCGGCTCTAAAAATCTTGAATCAATACGCTCAGTTTCCTGTTTAACTAAATCAAGCATGGCGTTAACCTCACGTTCTGCCGTGAAGACTTCACCATGATCTGCTACTCTTTTCTTTGATTTTATTTGCCCGTTGTTTGTCATCATAGCCTCTTGTAAAGCATATTAATTATATTTATTAATACATATTATACAGCATTAACATGCATAAATCAACCATTAGTAATAATTAGTTTATTGAGTGTAATGATTGGCCGCTAGATTCTGTACGGGGTTATTCTGTGCGTAGATCGTCGGCTACAATTTTACAAGGCTCTTAAACGGAGGTTTGGGGATAATGTCATAGACCACTTTTTTGGTACTTTACAATTTTACAAGGTTCTCAAACACACTAAATATTTTGTTGTCACTACAAGCCGTTTTAGTACTTTACAATTTTACAAGGTTCTCAAACCATTCGTTTGAGCAGTATTTTTGGTTAGGGGTTTTAGTACTTTACAATTTTACAAGGTTCTCAAACCAAAAATAGTTGGGTTAAAGAAAAAGACGTGTTTTAGTACTTTACAATTTTACAAGGCTCTCAAACCCAATGTGCCTCTGTTGGCTGCGGGTTGTAGTTTTGGTACTTTACAATTTTACAAGGCTCTCAAACAAAGTGCGAGGAGTATAGTTGCTGCAGTTCGTTTTAGTACTTTACAATTTTACAAGGTTCTCAAACAACTGAATTCCGAGCAAAGATGATTATAGTTGTTTTAGTACTTTACAATTTTACAAGGTTCTCAAACCACATAACACAGTCATTATCGTAAAATTATTGTTTTGGTACTTTACAATTTTACAAGGTTCTCAAACGAAATGTCATCAATACCACGCAAATATACTGTTTTGGTACTTTACAATTTTACAAGGTTCTCAAACATCACAGCGTCACTATTTTGTATGCACTGAGTTTTAGTACTTTACAATTTTACAAGGTTCTCAAACCAAACACTTCTGGTCTGTCGCTTTCATAAAGTTTTAGTACTTTACAATTTTACAAGGTTCTCAAACCAAACACTTCTGGTCTGTCGCTTTCATAAAGTTTTAGTACTTTACAATTTTACAAATTCTCAAACAATGTCCAACGTTTGATATACTATTATACTGTTTTGGTGCTTTACAATTTTACAAGGTTCTCAAACAGATAGCTCGCTGGATGCGCGTGTCCAGATGTTTTGGTACTTTACAATTTTACAAGGTTCTCAAACTCTTTGAAGCTTATGGGTCTATTATACTTAGTTTTAGTACTTTACAATTTTACAAGGTTCTCAAACAATGCAAACCTTCTTCAATATTTTCCTTAAGTTTTAGTGCTTTACAATTTTACAAGGTTCTCAATCAAAGCTTTTCCACTATTCCCACTCCACACGTGCGAATCCGGCCACATAATACCATTCGAGTTTTAGTACTTTACAATTTTACAAGGTTCTCAAACACAAGTAACGCGACAGATAGCGGCCGAATAGTTTTAGTACTTTACAATTTTACAAGGTTCTCAAACGCCTGGGATGTTCACAGAGAACTCCGTACAGTTTTAGTACTTTACAATTTTACAAGGTTCTCAAACTAAAATTCGTCCAGTCCCGCCGTTGTAAAGGTTTTAGTACTTTACAATTTTACAAGGTTCTCAAACCCCAAATTGAGGCTTGAGAACCTTTTGGGCACTTATGATAATAAGTTGGTACGGTTACTATGTAACCCGCTGATTGACTGGTTAACCAGTATACACTCTGCCAACAAGGAGATATGTTTATTGACCCCCATAATTCCGCTCTGTTTTTTCCCACCAATTAACCTTAAATCGGCTCCCGTGTTTGCGGTCTGGCTTAACTTTAATATTTCAGCAAGCACATAACATTGATCTGTGGGCTTTAGTTGGGCGAATAGTGGCTGCCCTTCCGTTAGCAAGGGGCCGATGGGATTAGCCCTTTTGCTGAATATTGACTCTGTGTGCTTTTTCATGAGTATTTCGTACAGTTCTTCGTTCATTTTTGTCGTGATATTTTTGTCCATATAATTATTCGTGAGTGTATTTTCGATTTTTTTAATGTAGTCTGAGTATTTAGAATCGAGGATCATAGGCACAGCATTGCACACTGTCAATTTGTCGAGTGATTTACCGGTTAGGTAGTACCAGTATCCATTGATTTTAATGAGCGAGCCGGGCTTAATGTTACATAGCTTGACTTCCGGGCTAAAATATCCTAGTTTGTCTTCACAGTATTTTGTTAATTTTTCCTTGTTGTTGCTGATATCCTTATAAAGTAATGGCAAAGCTTCTATTGACCTTGCCCGCCTCCCCAGTGATGTATGTTCTACCAAGAAAAATGTGTGGGTCGAAATACTGGTATACCCTCCATACTTAGTGACATCTTGTAATCGCGGATCTTGCTTTAGAGGGATATAGACATGGTCATAGGCTTTCCCATTGCCGTAAATGGTGGAATTATATAGCTGACCGTGGCCTTGGAGATTTTGCCGGGTGATTAATGGTGTAGTTTTTTGGATTTCTCGTTTTACCGTGGCGAGGGTGATGGGATTATCAGGATCATCTCCAACTACCCATGCGGTATCGTCGTTACGTTGGATGGTATACTTAAACACCTTGTCCATGTGGTATTTGCTCTTGCCTTTTTTGGTTTCGAGGATGTAATTTAACGGGTTTCGGGTGAATTTCACGTAGTAGCAATTTCCGACGATTGTAGCAAGATAAGCATCCTGCGCAAAGTGGAAATCATTTAATGAGCGAACTTTCAAGAGCTCAAACTCCTGCCTGAAATTTGCCGTGTTTTGTGCTTTTGTCGTAATGACCTTTGTGTTAGGGAACAGTTCTTCTAACAAATTTGTAATTGCCCGATTATCCTGGCGTGATTCGGTGGTTTGTTTGCTTATAAATTCTGCCAGTTCCTGATCGCTAAATTCTGTTTTTGAGGTTAACCGATTGAATTTTTCGCGAGTGATAAATTTATCGGTCATGTCTTCTTTTAGAAGCGATTCCCAGAACTTTTTTTGACTTTTTTGAATCGATTCCGGAATGGGATATTTATCTTTTTTAATGTCTTTGTTAATATCCCGCTTCACCAACACGAGGTTTGTGTCTAAATCGTCGTCTTTGGTGAGTTTTTTAGGATAAATGTGATCGATATCATAGACATTACTGTCGTACAGTTTTTTGATATCTATTTTCTCGCCGGAATACATGCATCGTCCCTGTTGTGTATAGTAGAGGTATAGCTTTTTGCTTTGCAGGTCGTTATCGGATAATTTTTCCAATTCTTTAACCCAGTCCCTATCATCTTTTAACCCTTTATATAGCTTTATGAGTTTCGCCTTACGGGCTTTAGGTTTTTGTTTTCCATTAAGGGTACGGGCTCGCTTAACAAAGATTCTGGCTGGCGCTTCGCCTATGATGTCTTGCAGTTCCTGTAAGAGCAGAATTGTCTGCCAAACCATGCGCTTTGCTTGCGGAGTAAGGTAGAGATCATCCAAATCTTCATATTCTAGTTCGTTGAATGTTTTTGCAACGTCTGAATAATCCTGTTTGAGTCGCTCGGTAAAGGTATATTCACTACTCATAAGTTCCATTAAGTTGACATTATTTGTCCAGAGCATATCTATAATGGATGCTTTTTCGCCGGTCTCTTTGTTTACGCCCTCCATGAGCAGAAATTCTCTAGACAAATTAGCCCAGTCCTTAAACTGGTATCGTGAGATTTTTTCAATATCTTCTTTCGATATCACTCCTGAATAATGTTCGGCAATGATTTCCTTGAACATTTTGGGTTCGGTATAGATAGTTCCCCAATATACAATTCGCTCGATCATTTCCTGAGTGGATTTTTTGTTAAGGTCATCCTTAAATATACTCCTGAATTTGGCTTGGGTGCTTAGGGTTGATTTGAAATCCCCGTCGATTCCGGATAAAACCCCTTTTTCGTCGGCTTTAATGAGTTCTTTTTTTCTAAGCCAATTTTCTACTTTCTTTTGGGTAACCTTATTTCCTACTAAGAACACTTCGTTATAAATGTCTTGTTTGATTTTAACAGAGGGTTTAGACCCTTTGATTCTGAGATTGTTTAGTTCGTTTAAGACCATAAACTCTTGATATAATAAACTCTGTTTCGGGATAACCGATTCGCTTTTGATATAGGTACACTTTCCGATAAGCCGGCGTATAAATTCTTCTGCGGATTTTTTGGAATCAATCATCTCGTCGAAAGTCCATGGCAGCACTTTCCCTTGCTGTTTTCTGACCACCCAAGCCGTACCACCCTTATCCTTATGGGTGTCGTTTAGGGGCCCGATGTAGTACGGGATCCTAAATGTCATGAGTTGGGTTAACTTTTCGATCGGCGTAAGATTACACTCTGGATCTTTCACAGTAAGGAACGGGAGATACTCTTTCGCGTTTTGCAAAATCACGTTAAGTTCAGCGAGATGAAGTTGATTGGGAATTATTGAATTTTTATTCGATGTCTGTTTTGGCAAGAAATTATCCTTTTCGATTTCACCCAAAATGTATTGTACATCCGGATGATCCTGAGGCACTTTTTCGTTTACGAGTATTTTTTTAATGGTTGCGTATAAATGTTCAGATGTTCGTTCTTTATATTCTCTTCTTTTCTTTTTGTCTGAATTGCAACTATTAACATAGGCACTGTATGTGCCGTATTGGTCACTTCGAAACATCATGTCGTACTGGTCTGGGGCTAACTCCTTGATGGTGTTTTTTAAGACCATAAGATCTCGTTTATGCTTGTTGTAGGATAAAACCCGTGCCTGCGACAGGTACTTACAGCCAGCCATAATACTGGATAGTAATGCTTGGTCAAAGATGGACTTTAATAAGGTGAGGATTTCTGCGTTTGCTTCTCCAATGATTGTGTTAATTTCATCCACTTCTTCTAAAAATGCCGCCTCTCGAAAGGACACTTTAATTGCACCCTTATCCCCCACGAAATCTTCTCCAAATAATACATTTAGGTTTGTGTTTAGGCCACATATAGCCTTAATTACTTCGTATTTTTGTTTATCTTTTACTTTTTTGATTCCATAAGTAGTCGCGATTCTATCAGCTTTGATAGATGGGGATATATCTCTGTTCTCCAAGTGAGTTTTGACGGTGGCTGCAGAAACGGAGGTGTCCAGCTCGATTCCGATATTGTTAAGTGCATCCAACAGCTCTTTATATGCTGAGTCGAAACTATTGCCGTTTTCCGTACCTAAAGTTAGGGCATTGAAGTGGCCCCTACTACTTAATATATTATTTACGGCTAAATATACAAGCCGGACATCATGTGGTTTATTGGACTCGATGAGTGATTTTCTCAGATGGGCGATAGTTGGATATAGAGCGAAATAATCCTTATCTGTAAAATCAGGGTCGTTAAAGAGACTATAATGCGCGCTAATGGTTCGCTCATCTTCCTGGAATTTACTTTCGGACAGTCTTTGAAAAAAGGATGGGTCTACTTTATTGATTTCGGCTGCGAACATTTCTTGAACCAGCCCGCGTCTTGCTTTATTTCTATCAATTCTTCTTCTTTGCCCTCTGGCCATTCTGCGATCTTGGGCGGTAGTTGCTTCGGGAAATGTTCTGACCCCCCACAGATCCTTACCTTTTAGGTTCAAAATATTATAATCTTTATCTGTTACGGCCCAGCCAACAGATGATGTTCGCATGTCTAACCCTAGATAATAATCGCGTATTTTCATTTTTTTTCTCCCTTTTTCTTTTTTTCTTAAAATACCTATTGACATAATTATACGAGTATGTTATGTTTAATGTACAATTTTACAGGTGAGTTTAAATCAGGCTTTTGCCGACACCGCCGTAAAGGCTCTGCAATGTGCAGAATGAAAGGGATCCGTTTTACGGGTCTTTTTTCTTTTCCTGTAATAATGGCATTATAGCACATTATCGCAGAAATATCAACCTTTAATTGTTGTATTAAGAAACATTTTCAGTCCTTCCCTTTTTAGTGTTTGAACTAAAAAAACTCCGGGCCAACCCAAGACTTATATCTTGAAATCGGTCCGGAGCGAGAAAGGAGAAATGCTCGTGTGGGTAAGCACGAGCTAATCTATAATTCGTGGATTGCTGCTTTAATGGCAAGGTCCTGCTGCCAATCTAATTGGATACACGTATTTGCGTCTGCAAGCTTTCCATATATGATCCAATGTAAAAGTGCAAAGACTTTTCCTGCTGAAATAGAATTATTATCGTAGTTTTCGTCTTTATATATTATATGACAACCATATATATCAGGTTCATCTATTATTTTCTGAATCTGTTCTTCTATTTCAGGAGTTTCTTCTGCCAGAAGATTAAATACAGAAGTTGCGACACTGGATTCATACTTCCTCCTGGCTGCCACGAGATCTTCTTTCGTGGGCGGAGTGTCACTTATCGTTAGTTCATAAAGCTCTTCAATAAAAAAAGAGACTTGATAAATAGACGCTTCTTTAATTATTTCTGTTAGTTGTGTTTCAAGATAGTTTTCCATAATACTATTTCTCCTGAGGGGGTTTGCTCATGAGTGAATTAGGGGCTAATCCACTCATGAGCACTATGTTAATGAGCGACACTTGCAAATTTACGGAGGGAAATCCTCCCGGTGAGCCCGTGAGTATTTATTCGTTCCTTTGTCTCGGCAACTACTAAAACACTCACGGGACACCAATATATAATAAAGCCCCGTCCCCATGGCTGTAACACTAATGCCTAAGGCGGATCAGCATAAAAATCAATTTATGCTAAGTTCTTCGTCCGTTTTATTAACAAGTGAAAGGAGTTTTTTCAAAACGGGGCCTTATTAACTGTTTAATATTTGTTTGTAGGACTATTAATTTATTTTTTACTGTAAATAATTAGGGATTAACCATAAAATAACTAAATATGTGGCTACCGCCGGTAACATATATGCGGCCATTGGAATTTTTACAAACTTTTCTTTTTTTATGAGTGAGATATGTGCTTTCGCGTAGATCAGCATAGCAATAAGAATGATGCCTAGCCCAATCATTCCGAAAAGAAAACCGGTGGTAATCATTAGCTTAAAGTCTCCCCCACCCAGACAATCTTTCGTTGGTACTATCAAGGCAGCAATTCCAATTAATAGGCCAGCCAGTGCCCTATCTAATATCGGAACATATAGAATGTTTTCAGGGGATATAAAGATAACTCCCAATATGCTTGCCGTTAGAACAAGAATAGGAACAAGGTTGGGTATTTGGCGATGTTTATAATCGTAAACCGCCCCATAAACATAGGCTGTTCCTGCGGTTAATAGGGTTAAAGGTATCATTTGTCGGCCTCCTTGTAAAACAGGCCCTAATCGACGATTAGAGCCTTGTTTTATGGGTTTTTGTGTTGTAATAGTTAGCGGTTAGTACCAGAATCATGAGTTCTTTTCCATTTGCCCTTACCTTTTTTAGTTAAATGTTATATTAACGTTCGAACTATTTGGTGCCTCGATAACATGAAAGAGTATTCCTGTGTCCCCTACTTCAACATAATTCCAGCCGGGTGTGGCCAATATTCCTTCTAGTTCATATACTTGGCTTATTTCGCTAGGGATAATAGTAATAGCTCCTTCTGTTACGCTTGGTATTTCTGTTGACGATGCTAGTCTTAAATCAAATTGTTGGTTTTGAAGAACGGTAAAGGTTTGAACCGGCCCGCCCATCATATCGTTTATAAGAACTAGTACTTCATCATAAGTTAGTACTTTTGGTTGGCCCATAGATATTTGTACAGATGCTTTGCCAGTATTCATGGCGCTAATATGGGTATAGTTTGATATTATGTTCGTATCAACAAAACTAAAACCACCGCCACCACCAGACCCAGCTCTCGGTCCATAAAATGCACTATAACCTCCAGGAATTATTTCAGTTCCACCGGCATATCCGTCTCCAAATCTACCAGATCCTCCAACCCAGGTTGTGCCTGACCCTGATGGCGGAGCTCCTGGTTGTCCTATGGGTTGGGTGTTGTCATAAGTTACGCTTGTGGGTTCTCCTGTTGAATCTAAATAGACAGTTTCTAATTCATTTTCCTTTATAACAATATATTTCCCACCATCTCCACCATTTCCACCGGCGACAGAAACATAAACAGGATTTGGATAATAATTCATATATCCAGCTGTTCCTTCACCACCACCGCCACCACCTGCTGCGGTCGCAATGCGGTCGGTTAAGGCCGTTCCATTAATTCTAATGTCTACCATACCACCGGTTTGATTTTCTGGTGTAGGCCCTGATATTGTAATATAAACGAGATCATCTTTATTTAATTCTAGATTAAAAGTTAATTGAGCTCCTTTACCTAGTGCTCCAGGAACATTTCCCCAGCCAGGAGCACCTGCACCACCTTTTAATTCAAATACATAAGAACCTGTAACCTCTGTCTCAAAATAGTATGTCCCAATGGCAGACTTTATAGCAGTTGTTGCGTCTTGATTTACTGTGCCAAAGGGTGTGGAATAGTCATCTTCTGTTGCAAATGCATTCCCCGGTAATGTTGTGAGTGTTATAAGTCCTAAAAGCATAACTAACCCTAATATGGACGGTATTTTTAATTTTTTATAATTCACCTTAAAAACCCCCTTACGGTGTTTTAGTTAAAAGTTACATTGACGTTTGAACTATCCGGTTCTTCAATGACTTTAAATATTAAATGTTTTTCATTGATTGTTCTTATAAATTCTCCGCTTTGTGAAAATGTTCCGGTAATTACGATATATCCATCTGTTTTATCGTTATTTTGGATGGTAACTTCACGGTCGGACCCCGAATCTATACTAAGATATTTACCACATTTGATGTTGAACGATCTTCCTTTAATAACAGTGATGGTTGGTGTTTCAACCAGGCTTTCTACCATTACATATAAATCGCCTTGAGAAACGTCGGCAACATTTATAGTTGCCCTGGCTTTTACATTTGCTGAATTTGCAACATTGCCGGATAATGGTCCCAACGTGCCCTCAAATATATGTGCAAGTGGTACAGTGGGGTCATAAGTATCACAAGTCCATACAACAGGTAAATCCATTGGTCCTTCTACAGTTATGGCTGTTATTGTAGTTCCTAACATGGAAATCACTTCTTCTTTTTGAGTGTTAAAACTAACGGGTATGGCAATGTCCTGTGGCGCAGAAACAATTTCATTAACATATTCACCAATATAGGTTATTTTCAGTTTGGAAACCCCCTCGTTATAACCAGCGAGAGCTTCGTATGATACAAATTTTGATAAGTCAACAAATGAAGACCCTCCGCCAGCTCCGTATCCTCCGGCAGCCCCATTATATCCATAAAAGGTTACCCCAGAACTTGCACAAAAATGGTTACTCTCAGTCCATGACCCGTTTCCACCAGATGCACCCACTGTGCCGTTTCCGGCATCTGTAACAGATACGGAATTTATGGAATTGTGAATGTCTTTCATATGAACCACACCACCACCGATTCCGCCAATACCTCCGGTCCCGCCAGCACCTTGTATGATGTGTCTGGTATATACTCGGTCACATTGACCACATCTTGCGTACTTAGTGATGGTTGCAGCTGCCGCACCACCACCTGGTCCGCCAGTCAGATATGAACCAGGACCTCCTACTGTGTTATATCCGCCATTTCCACCGGCTCCAGACGCACCAGCACCTGCAGCGATTAAAACGATTTCTGAATTAATTTCCAGATAAGATCTTGAGGGGTTGGCCCCATTTGCTACAATTGCCCTACTTGTTCCGCTTCCCTGGTAATATCCTCCCCCAGAATTACCATTTTGGCTAGCTGTTTGTCCCGGTATTGCGCCCGGCCCTAAATAGAAATTTATGGTATCTGAAGGTTTTAGCCTAATATTTACACCTCTGATATATCCTCCATTATTACCACTAGAAGGTCCCCATAACTCTACAGTATACAATCCATCTATTGTTGGATAAAACGACCAGTCTTGGCCTTCAGTAAATGTTTTTTCTATATAATTTCCTGGTTCTACCAACTCTCCTATTGATGTGGCTGCGTATGTAGGTATGAAATTGCTGCCCGTGAATGTAGTTGCTAGAATTAATGTTGGAATGATAATTAAGATGCTTGTTTTTTTGATCTTACTATACATTTTGTTTTTACTAAAACAGGTCATTAATCTCACTCCTTTTTGAATTAATTAAACGTAACATCAACATTAGAACTATCCGGTTCTTCAATGACATTGAAAATAAATGTATACCCGTTAATGACAACCTTCTGGCTGCCGGCTGTGTTGATGGTGGCAATTAGTTGGATGACCTGGTCGGTTTTATCCTCATTGATAATCTGAATTGTGCCTTGTGTTACCGAATCCATGTCGTCATACGTGGATAGCCATCTTGTGATTTCTTGTCCCTTGACGACATTAATGGTGGGAATTATCAATTGCTTAATCGCATCAAATGTTTGCTCGGGGCCGACATTTACTAACGTGACTGAAACAGACGGAGATAAACTTGTTGGATTTTGAACATCGTCTGGTAATTCTCCCAGCGTTCCTGTAAAAATGTAGGCTCCAGGCATTGAAGGATCAAAATAATCACAACTCCACGTTACTGGTATTGAATAAAGCCCTTGTGTACATACGGCCTGCATTTCTAATGGCAACTTGGCTAAAATTTGTTCATATGTGGTCCCGTATTTAACGGATAATGTGACGGGTTGGAAGGAGTTTATATTATTTACATAAATATCACGAAGAGTTAATACACAGCCCCAACCACCATAATGTAAACTATTTACCAGATTGTGAGTTGTTATTAAATCTTGGTTAATATATAACCCTGTACCATTACCGCCAGGTGAACCCGGACTACTGCCGTGACCGCCAGCGCCACCACCAGAGGGATTTGTAATACAAGTGCCGTCATTGGTGTAACCACCAGTGCCACCAGTACCACCTGTGGCATTGGCACCAGACGGAACGTGAGATCCTCCACCACCGCCACCACTTCCACCTTGAAGGCTAAGCAGAAATGTGTCGTTATGTAATATCGTTATACCGGGGCCACCGTTGCCGCCAGTGCCGCCAATTGCAGTATAGGTACCTTTTCGTTCTTTTGTACCCGCCGCTCCGGCTCCACCTGATATTTGTTGAATTGTTAACACATCTCCTACGTCTAGGTTCACAGTAAATCTAACTTGTTGCCCTACACCATAAAGTCCACCTTGAGCGGAGGCATATGCTCCATTTGTACCATTTCCTGTGCTTCCTAGTATTTCGTAAGTGCCTTTTACCATAATAGTACAGGTGTTTCCTGCACCAATAGAAGTATCAACTCCAATTACCGTAGGGCCATTTACATTTGCAGCGTGCACTGTAAGTGGAGGTATAAATTGGCCAATAAATAATGTGGTGATTACAAGGATAGCAATCATTAAATATCCTATGGCTTTTTTAAGACGGAACTCTTTAACTCTCATATTTATTCCTCCTTTTCTCATGAGTGTTTTCGCATTAATATACTCATATTTCTAAGTGGTGGGTTCTTTACAGTATCGGTTACGTTTTTGCAACTGCCGAGTAGTTAATCGGTGGATTTTGATAGAAAGGGGCAAGAATCTTTTCAGATAGATAAGTGATATAGCTACAGATGGATTCGTTGTATATTGTCCCAGCCATGGTATCCCGATCTTATCTATGTCTATTTTACATTCATTCAATCTATTTACCGGTATCGGTATTAACTCATCAGCATCCACTATGTTTTCATTTATGTCTTTCGGGGTTGGTTTAAAATTCATTAATATATCGGCAAATGTTTTATCTTTTAATTTATAATAAAACAGAAATTGGGGCTTTCCACCTTCTACTAAATCTCTATAAAACGCGAATATAGTCTTGTCCATCTCTTCGTCTTTATTAATTTTGATAAATAGTTCTTGACTGAGCTCTTCTTTAATAGCGTTTGATATTCCTTCCAAGGTCAGTTCTTTTTGATTATTATATGCAAACTCTGTCTTTAAAGATGCCGCGATACTGGTACTGAGCATAGTTTTACCGATGGAAACATTATTACTTCTTTTTGTGAGTATAATCATATTATCTGATGTTTCGATAATTCCGTTATATCCTATATGATTTGACAGTTGAGATTCTCTTAAGCTACTGATGAACGGACCTGGCTCGTAGATTTCACGAATAGACCTGTATCCTTCCTTTAAGTCGTAATCCATGGCACGGTTCGTTACTAGAGAGTTAAAGTACGTAGTGTTTGAATAAAGAAGCTTAATGGCTCCTGAATTATATTCTAAGTCATCAAGTCTTATAACCTGTCTGTTATAGCAGTATGATTGCCTGTGTGCTTTCATGAGGTGAGCTGACATGTCGCATATTTGTTGTGGAAGTTTATATTGTTTTTCCTTGTTATTACCGCATATCTCGATATTGAATGGTTTCTCATTGATTTTTCGGAAGGCTAGTCTAACTACAGGAAACTTTTTTGGGGGGATGCCTTTTTGATAGAACACCTTTTCCAAATCGCTTCGGCTATACTTTTCTGCTAATCTCTGATAATCAATTGTCAGCTTGAGAGGATCTTCCGGTTTTTGATGTTTAAGCTTTTGATTTATGGAATCCTTTATAATTTCTAGCTTCATTTTTCTTATTTTCCCCCTTTTGAATATTATTCACTTACCTTTTCTCATGAGTATTTTTGCATTAATATACTCGATGAATTTCATGAGTGTTTTTAATAATTTTCTTACATACCTTTATTTCCCCTAATGATTAAAGCGCTAATTCATCAATTCTCATATTTCTACTTTGCACTTTATATCTTAACGGGAACGTGCCTATATCAAAAAAGCCGGGAACATATACAGTTCCTTCTACGGACGCTTTTGCATTCATGGAATCAATGTTAAGTTGATCTATATATACGGTGTACATTAACTCCCCCTCGTCGGTATATTTTGTCATGCTATAATTTAGTTTCATGTCGTCATATAAATAATCATAAAAAGCTTCTTCTGCCTTTATTGGATCTAAATAATAGTTCACTTTATCAATTCGGTAGCTATCATAAACAGATGTTTTAATGCATAGATTAATGGCTCGATTCATTTCTACAGATATCTGGTCATGAACCGCTACGACCCTAATAATCTCATTTAAGAGTCCCCCTATAGCCAGAATAATTACAAAAACAAGAACGGGGAGTACCCCTACATCCCCGTTTTTATTTCTTAATAATCTTTTTAACTTATTCATTTTGTTTACCTCTAATTACAAATCCTTCCAATAAACTTCACTCATGCCTGTTATTGTGGCAGACATAGGTACAAGGTATAATATGGGTTCTAATCCCATGGGTGATGCGATTTTTAGAATGTGTTCATCCACAAGCCTTACCTCGAAAGAATCTCTGTATTGGATTTTCTGAGGGATTGAATTGTCAATATAGGCTTCCGTGTGGAAGTTTTCGTTTAAATCATCTAGTATTCGTTCTGCATTAATGGAATAGCCCCCTTCCCTTTCAATATTTCGGGCAACTGCTCGCGCTGAATAATGAAGGGCAAAGAAATGAAATGTCATAATCAGAAGGTTGATTACTAAAACTGTGCAAACAAAATAAACAATAATGGTAAGGACGGTATGAGTTAATATCTCGCCGTCCCTACCAACCAGTTTACTCCTGGCCACTTGAAGGAATTTGTTCTTTTTCATGGCCTTTCCCTTTCTTTTAGGATCCAATAAAACTAGATAGTTTATTGATGACTTGGGGCATAAGTGTTCCGATCCCGCCAGTTAAGGCATTGATTACAATAACGGCTACCGCAAGTCCGATTACCACACCTACGATAGTTCCCCAACCAGCCATTTCACCTGACCGGTCGGTCAGAAGGTAATAAACCCTCTCTTTCATTTTCATCATCATTTTAAAACTCCTTTCTACATGATCTGATAAAACAAACGGATACTATATTCAACTAGTACATAAGCATAAGCAATGAAAGTGATTATGAACATGGGAATGGCTGCCCTTCTCATCTTGCCGGGGCGTTGAGAAATCTCCTTTTCGATGTTGGCAATAGCCTTTAAATCCATGTCGTGAGCTAAATGCTCTAAGGTGGTTCCTTGGTGCTCCCCTCTTGTTAAAGCAATCAACGCGTCACAAAGGAAGGATACCTCGGGAATACATATCCTGGCATCCATGGCCCGTAACGCGGTTTCCATGTCTTTTGATTTCATGTCCATAATTAAACGGTTGATATCATAACGAAATATGGATTTACCTACTTTCGCATAATCCTCGAAAGTGGAAATTAAATCCGCCTTTATGACACCTTCCGGATCATCGTTCAATTTATAAACGATACTTCTTATGAAATTGGGGAGCTCTTTTTCAATCTCTTTGCGCTTTTCTCGTAACCGGCCGTCTACTTCTGTGAAGAATTTCATGAAGATAGCAAAACAGCCAATACCTAAAAGTCCAACTGTTACCATATTCACTCCTGTAACAGCTGCAAGTAATAACAACGGAAGCAACATAATGACTGCCGCAAACGGACGGGCGTAATATTCAGAAGGTGTTAATGGAATCCCTACCCGGTCTAATTTGGATTTTAGCTCGTGATATTTTATTTTTTCTATCGTGATTAATCCTTTAGATTCGTCCGGGTTTTCCACCTTGATGAATTTAGCTAGTGTTTTCGTGAGTGGAAGTAAATACCGCTCCGTTATTTTATCTGTGAACTTTGATTTGGTTTCTACGGATTTTTTATAAACTCTGTTTGTGCTTTTATCTGGGTCCTGATTCATATATGAAACCATGAGTGAATATCCCTGATAAAATAACAGAATCATTAATAACCCAACGAGTAGTGTCATTACTTCATCCCCCTTATCGGTTTATTCACCTTCGCCGCATAAATAGAACTTCCCAGAGCAGAAATAATCATGAGTAAAACCAGTATCCTACCAACGGGGGTATCGGTTAATATTAAAAACCATTCCTCTTCCATCATTCGTAAGAATGGAATGGTGAGGAAGGTCAATATTACCATCATGATGTAGTTCTTCCATGCGTTGGCGATCTCAGTATCAGATTTTAGTTGCAGGGCTTTCACATCGTTCATTCCTTGCACTATAGGCTTTAACATATACTTTAACCCTTTATCATCTTGACAGAGGATTAGAACATTAGCCCATGCGGTGAAGTCTTCGTTATCGATTTCGGCAGCCAGAATCTTAAGCGCCCTTTTGATATTAGGGTTGATCATTCTTGTGTTGGCTATGAATTTATCAAAAGGCGTAATCTTAATCAGGTCTTCCTCAAGGCCCCTGTTCTTGGCTTTTACATAAGACTCGACTGCCGTGATGATGTTTTCGGATACCATATACCCGTTGGTAATTATACTCATGGCGTTTTCTAAATTATCCAGTTGTCTTCGGATTTCGCTACCTGCTTTAGAACGAAGAATTAGATAAGAAAGCGGAATGGATATAATCCCCATGGGAATCGCCAACAAGAAATCGGCTACGACGACTACCCCGAATATGAAGCCTCCTACAAAACATATAAACATTAACTTATAGTAGTATTGCCAGTCTTTATCTAACAGCATTAGAAGCCCGTTGATTTTAGATACCAGCTCTTCTCTTTTATTTAGTTCTCTGTCTGCGTTAATCTGGTCTCTTTTGGATTTAGCGTAAGACTTTGTAAATGATAAACTAATTCGCTTTTCGTCTTTGAATGGGTTTGCATCGAAAAGATTAATTAACCCCACAAATAACAAAATCGCTATTACGGCATATATTACATCTATCATGTGCTCACCTTCTTCCATTTCGTAATCAATTCTTCATCTACGCAGTTTTCTCTTAAGATGTCTGCCAAGTGATCGGAGATGGGATTGAGCTGTTTGTGAGACCCGATGATTTTTACTATCTTGCCATCTACTTCTTCTGTTTTTTCAGGAGTATATTTGAACAGCATCCGGCCGTCTACCATATTGTCTTTTATACCAGTAGCTTCAAATATCTGGGTCCATTTACGTGTTCCGTCTTTTTGTAATTTACTAAACACGATAATTGGGAATGCGGTAATAATATCCTGAAGATGGCTTGCTTCACTTAACCCGGGTTCTGCCTTATGGCAAAGCCTTACGATTCTTTTATAGGTAAGGTCAGCGCTTTTTGCATGAACTGAGGAAATAACCGTGTGACCAGTTAGAGACGCTCTTACGATATCGGCGGCCTCATTCCCTCTCATTTCAGCTAATACTAGGACATCCGGATGAAGTCTTAACATATGGGTGGCGAGCTTTTGTTCTGAAACAGCGTTCGGGTCGCCAGGTTCTCCTTTGGTGAATAAGTAGAATACGTCATTTATCTGGCGGCCGTCTTCATTGAATCGGTTGATGTTGATTTCGTCGTTGTCCTGGATAACGCCTACACGGGTATCGTCTGGGATGGAGTTTAAAACACAACCCATAGAGGCTGTTTTACCAGATCCGGTGGCCCCTGAGAATATAACGGATATTTCGTTGTTAATACAGGTTTCGATAAACTCTAATTCACTCACGGAAGTTGTGCCCGACTCTACTAGAAACTCACGAGTGACATAGCTGGATTTTTGTTTTCTAATAGAAGCAATACCACCAGTCCCCTTTCGGACAACTGGCTCAATAGCGCCGGTTACACGTCTTCCGCTACCTAATGATGAATCACCAATAGGGCTTCTTCCGTCAACTTGGATTCCACCTGCAGCAAGGGCTTTCTTAATAATAGCTTGGCATTCAACTTCTGTACCAAACCGGGTTTCTAGCCGTTCTTTTCTGTCAGGATAAATGGCCCATATACTGTCTGTGGAGTTGATATTAAGTTCTTCCAGGGTGTCGTCTTTTAAATAGGCGGAAACAAGCCCCAAGCCTGCCATGTCATCGTAGATTCTTTCAATTAAATCCCCGATGTTAACCCCTTCAATTACTAGTTTTTCTTGGTTTAGATATTTTCGGATCAGGTTTTTAAGCCTTGGTGCTGCTTCTATCTTCCCAACAACTTCTGCTAAATCGTCGGCATGGTTGGTGGTGATGATCTGCATAACCGTATTCTTGATGGTTTCATATTGGTCTTGTTCCTGAGTACGGCCGGTTTCTTTATTTTTTAAGAATATAAGCCGGTTAATTTCCGCAAAACCGTCGGGATTGTCTGCAGAGATGTGCTTATTCAAGGAACCAAAGACATGTTCGATATCATACAGCACTTGGTCAACGGCTTGGCGGTAACTTTTGATCTGTTTACTTTTTTCTTTTTTGAAGTAAATTGGTGTTCCTGAATTTTCATAGATTTTAGCCCTATCAACTGTGGGGAGTATCTTTGCATATTCAATCCCTGTTTCCCGGAAGAACTGGTCCATAGAACAACCCATATCGTGAGGTGAAACTACGGGGATTAAGCGGTCTTCCAAGAGCATTTGGTTAAATAAAGTCTGCATTGTTTTATGCCAGTAAATAGCATCGTAGCTTGGGTTATATGTAACACAAGCAATATCTGCCAGATAAAGCCCCATGGCTGTTATTGGATTATTTAAATCTTCTTTTAGGTCAAAGATAATGTAATCTGTAAATACCGACAGCCTACGAACCATACTTTCAAACTTTCGGATTTCGATTTCTTCCGCATAGTAATCTTTATGGTTATTAGGGGTTGCCAGTAAATATATATTCGGGTGCACATCGTTACATTGAGTGAGCATTTCTTGCTCTCGCTCTGTTACATCATTTAAGGCATGAAAGATACCCTTGTTATCCTTAATAATTGTATTAAAGAATATTTGGATACTTCCATGCTGGAGGTTCGCCGAGATAATAGCCACCACCTTGTCCTTGTTGGCCATAGCGCAAGCTAGGTTGGCAGCCAGGGTACTTTTCCCGGAACCACTTTTACCAAATATCGCTATGTTTTTATTCAATGGGCTCAACTCCTTCTACTATATTAGGCTCGAGTTCTTCTTCAATAACGGGTTCTGGCGGGATTTGAGTCCTGTCTTTAGCTACGAATATGACATGAAGTGTTCCTGTATATTCTGCTTCCAGTAACTTCTGTGCCTGCCAATCTGTTGCTACGAATGTGATAGTGTGGATAATAGGATCTGCGTTGTTGTCACCAGACTCTTTTTCTTTGTCTACACTGTCTGTTTGTGCGTTTTCTGCGTCATATACTTCGAGATGTTTTAGTTCTGGGTAGTTTAGGACTTGAACACCCGTCTGGTAACCGTATTCATCCATTATTCCTTGTACACATGCCACATTAACGATATCGCCTCTTTCTAAATGAGAAGCAAGCCCTGCAGCGTTAGATTTAATGCTTACGGTAACCAGTCGGTTTCCTTCTTCTACAAATGCATCCATTAATGGGTCTGTAGCAGATTTACCGATTTTCTCAGCCATAATCAAATCGCCTTTTACCATATCAACCAGTGCTTTCTTACCAATAATATCTTCTCGTAATAGAATCACACTCTTGGAAATGCCGTATGTACCGACTGTTTCCATACTAAATTTTTCCGCAGTAATTTCTTCACCCTTAGAAATGGGAGATTTCACAACGGCTACTGTTCCGGTTTCCGATTGTGATGAGTAAATCATAGGCAATACAACAAAAGCTAAAACAATAACGAGGATAAAGGAAATGATAGCCTTTACCTTTCGACTTCGAAGTTTACTCTTCATGCCGGGGGCTTGATCCACCTTTTCCTTTTTGATTTTGGGGATACCTTTCATAGTTTAAAACTCCTTTCTAATATAATCCGATTTTTCGGAGCATGATATTTAATAGTAAATCCGGGTCTCTTTCACAAATCTGAATGCCAAACCGGTCTAATGCTTTGGGATTTTTCATCTCATCAAGAGCAATTAAATATGAATGGTTGTTGGGATAGTCATCATTGGCTACGAAATAACCTAACTTTCCCATATTCCATTCATTAGTGAAGTTCATGCAGATTTTGTAGTGGCATCGATCCAGTTCCTTAAAATCCTTTTCGTCTTTATAGATTTCTTCCCCGTTAGGGGCCACCTTTATGACGTTCCCAAAGTCGATGATAATAAATTGGTATCTTCTTCTTCGAACATCCATGAGTATATCCCATTTGTTTTCACCCTTTTCAGGGACATAGTAGGATACTTTTCCTTTGGGCGCGAAGTTAAGATCTAATTTTCCGTCATATGCAACTACTGCTACGGTATGATTCATATTAACCAGTTTCTCTGCTAACATGACTGCGGTAGTGCTTGCACCAGAACCTGAAGCCAAGTTCATGACTCCAATGGTAATGGATGCGCTTTGACTATAATCAGAAACTCGACGACCTAGCCTGGTGTTTTGATTGCTTGTGGTTTGCGGGTTTTCACGCATCGCCTCTCTTACGGAATCGGCAATATATTGTTGGATTTCAGGAGTGATTTCAAGGGAACCTACCTGCTGAGACTCTTTTGGCATGGTTTCCCTAATTACTTCACTTACAATGGAGCGAATATCTTCTGCCTTAACACCACTCTCTGCTGGTTTCATCATTTGGTTTGCCGCTTGGTTTAACGCGTTTTGGATTTCTGTTTGGTCAATACCCGGGGCTGTGATGGTGATATCCTGCATTACCTCTTTAAGGGCATCTTTGATATACTGCATCGATAGTTCCGGAGATACGACTTCGACGATTTTCTCGACGGGTTTTTCGATCTCAACGATTTTTTCTACTTCTTTTTCGATTTCGATGATTTCTTTTTTCTCAACTTCAACTTCGACGATTCTTTCAACCTCGACTTCAACAGGGACTTTTACCACCTTTATTTTCTCGTCCCCGATTGTTAAATCTTCTTCTTCAAGGCCATTATCCTCAATTTCAGGAGTATATATTCGCTTCTTCTCTTTGATTTCGTGGAGTATCTTATTAAAATCAAAGGAACCCTTTTCTGTGGTATATTCCGGATCATCAAAGTAATAAACACTCTTGACTCCGAATTTTGCTGCGAACTTCAAATAGGATTCTGAGTATTTTTCCCGGTTAAAGAATATAACTGTATAGATATCCCTTTTTATGGAATGAATTTGTGGTATGATTTCAAATTTGCCGCCCGGTACACCCATCATTCCTTCGTCAGATAAGAATACATACTCAATGTCTTTATTGACTTTTAAGGTATTGATGAGCTCTTCACAGGCTACATAGTCTTTCTTGTTTAGTTGTATGCCTTTGGCTGCCAGATGCGGGGTTAATTCCCGGATGTTGTCTGGACTTCCTAGCATTGCTATAGCAAGAGATTTTTTCCCGAACGCCATGGGGGACCTCCTTTCGTTTAGGTTCCTTTCACTTGTTTTTAGGTAGTAAAAACCCGGGCTGTGTTAGACCCGGGATAAATATACTCATGATTTTTAGAATATGACTGTTACATTACTGGAATCTGGTTCTTGTAACGCGGTTATTGCAATTTTTCGTCCATTAATTTTATACACTTTTGCTCCTGGAGTTGAGACTGTTCCTGATATTACAATAACACCATCTCCGACAGTATCGTTTGTGACTGTAATGCCATCTACTGTGCCACTTGTCACATCATCATTTCCTACTACCATGATCTGAAACTCTCTTCCGGCAACTACACTGATATGAGGAATTTCCTCTGAAGAACCTTGGAGTCCTTCAATAGCCTGTGCAATCAATCCCACATTTTGGGCCATAGTACTCATGGTTTCAGAATCATCTTCCGCTGTTCTTTTAACATATTCCACAAGAAATGATATGGAAGTGGATTGGTTAGGCATGTCAATGAGCGTTACATAATTTTGGTCAAGATAGTTTGTACCTGCGGTTCCAGCTGCAGCGGGAGTGCATTCTTCCCATGTTTCTCCAGGACCTCCGGGGTAAACAGATGCGCCTCCGCTTCTTGGTTGATAGGTGAATGTTCCACCTCCGCCCGCTGAGAATGTTTCGTTAATAATAGTAGGAGGTTGGCCGGCTCCGACGCTGGGTCCATTGTAATATTGTTCAGTGCCGGAATATTGGGTATCGTAAGCGCTACATCCACCCCCACCGCCTGCGCCTATAACGGGCGTTCCGTTCAAGAACAGCATAATAGCTTTTCCGCCTGCAGTGGTTCTGTTATGTCCAGCGGTTCCTCCGTTATATATAGCGATGGATAATTCATCTCCATATTCTAAATTAATATATCCTGACAGGGCTCCACCATATCCACCAATTGCATAGGTGCCATAATTGGCTGCTTTTTCGCCAGTTATAGTTACCTTGTATTTACCGTTTTGTTTTACTAAAGTAGAAACTCCATTATCTACCGATGTGCCGGACCAGTAGCCGTCAGTATTTGTCAGTTGTCCGATATCGGCATATGCCTTTTGGTGAAAATACATACCCATCATAAAGCTTCCGATGATGAGTGTGACTATGATAAATATACTCATGAATCTTTTGTTAACGGCAATTTGCATTTTGCCCTCCTTTCGCACCCTTTCTATATAAAAAAACAGGGAGATATCACGGGTAATCTCCCTATTTAATCGTATGCTACAAAAGAAAGGTTTTTTAATATTTATGATTACCTGCCCGTTCAGGCTAACCATCTATTCAAGCAAGACATTAACATTTGAACTGTTTGGTGATTCCAATACATTAAACGTAAACTTTAAACCGTGAATAAATATGTCGTGGTATCCAACTCCGTTTACGGATCCTTTTACTACAATGTACCCATCTTCAAGGTCTTCATTTAATACCTGAATCCCATCTACGGCAATTGCTGTGTGGGTAATATGAGAGTATGTATGTACCCTTGTTTCAAACGGAACACCGTCCTGACATGTAACAATTGGAGCCTCTAGCACTGTTAGTCTTTTTTGTAAATCGGCAATGTTTTTAAGTGTTTCAATGGCTGCGATTTGGTCGGGGGTTCCTAGAGATACGAGCCGGATGGAAAAGTTTCCTGTAGGTATAGTAACTCCTGAATTGGGACTTGATGTATATGAAGTCAAATATCCAGTATCTACAAAGTTGGCTGCACCTTCCCCAGGGCTAGCTCCGTTTCCATAAAGGTCATTAATTAATCCGTCAGCTCCCGGATTTCCCGGTGCTTGAGTCGTTGAGCTTCCGCCGGATCCAAAGATCGAACTTCCTACCGTCCCAGTCATCTCCGTAAATTCACCGTAGTTATAGTAGATTGTTTTATTCCCACCGGCTTGGCCTACTCCGGTGTCGTTAGCATTCTTTGTGCCCCCGCCTACTCCGGCAATCAAAACTTCTGGTGTTGTAGAAAAGGCATCATCATAATAAACAAGGATTCCGTTTCCTCCTAAGTTCCCTCCGTTTCCACCAGACATATAAGTCAATATTTGAGAAAAATGTAGTTTGTCGCCTTGTTTAAGCATCATGCTTCCTACTAATTGACCGCCCCATTGCCCTCCCTTCAAAATGATTTCGTATAGGGCGTATGGGAGTTGTGCCGTGAATGTTTCACAAGTCCCATCACTTAATGTCGTATCATCAACGATTGCTAATGCAGGCATTTGTTTATATTTCCCGAATGGTATTTTAGGGATATAGTCTCGGGCTCCTTCCATTTTTACAATATAGTAAGCATCCCTACCGTCATTAGGTTGTGAAATCAATGTGGCAAGGTTTGTGTCTAAAAGGTTTGTCCCTGCACCTCCACCGCCCGCCGGTCCAGGAGCCCCCATTACTCCACCCGACCCAATACTGCCCGGAAGATTTAGCGTATATGATGTGCTACCAGTAACCCATCTTGACCATCCTCCGCCGCCACCGCTACCAAAACTGGCGTTATTAATTGTTGTTACTGATCCACCCGCAGCGAATGACCCTCGGCTGCTTCCATTTGAATTTATATAATAATTATAGCCCGGGCCGCCGGCTCCCCCGGCTCCGACAAGAGGAATCCCGTTAACCGTTACTAAACTCGCCGTACCACCGTAACCAGCTAACCCCCATAGACTACTTCCTCCAGGAACCATTATACCTTCAATATAATCGCCTGCTTCAAGATATGCCCTCGCCGTAATTCGTCCAGCATAATTTGGATTGCAGGGAGTGTATTCTTGTTTATAACCATGTGCTTGTCCTGAACATTCAATAATATAAAATCCGCTTTCCTTGATTGTTGTTCCTTTTGAAATCGTGCCTGCAAAGATAAACCCGTCATCACCGTTACTATCTTTTGTGCTTATAGCATGTGTCGTTGTTATTTGGTCGCCTCTACTTAATGTCCCCGTATTGGAAATGAGTGTAATTTTAAACCCTGCGTTACGGGCGATATTCGGTTCTGTCATGTTGGTTAATACTGATGTGTTAAAATAATTACCTCCTGATTCACCATCGACATAAACAACGTCACCACCAGTCCCAGGCCCAAATATTCCATTATTTTGAACATTTGCTGGCTGCATTTGTCCTATGTTTCCCGCAGCACTTCCACCGCCACCACCGCCAGCACCGAGATACATCGTTCCGTTAACTTCAAGGTAAATCGAATTACCACCTTTTCCCCCGTAATAATATGTATTATAAGAAGAGCCGCTTTGAACTTTATAACCGCCTGCTGATCCAGGAGCAGTCCCTATGGTTATAATATCTCCTGTCTGTAGTTGAGCAACAGCAGATGTGGAACCGCCCAATGCACCGATAGTATTTGTAGAATGACGATATCCTGTTACGTATCCAGTTCCGCCCTGTTCTCCGGTGAGTTGAAAAAGATATTCCCCGCTTTGCGTAACAGTGAAGGTATATTCTTCTAATCCTCCCTCTACGTAGTCGCCAGGAACGGACCAATTACCTTCTGACGTAATGGTTGCGTAAGATGGTTTACTGATTAGTGTCCCTGCTGTGAAACTGGCTGCCAAGAGTGTGAAGATGAGCATGGTAACCAGAATGTTTTTCCTTGTGTTCATTTATTTATCCCCCTCGGATTAATAAATATTTCCATGAGTGTTTTTTTGTATAATATACTCATGAAAATTAATTGTGCTTTTTACTTTAAAAATTACCCGGTAATATTGGATTAACTGGGATAGGACTTGCATCACGAGCTGATTCTAAATTAATATCCCACCCATAAACCCTTTTCCCCTCCCTATAAAATCTAAAGGTTTGGTCTGTTACAAAATACTGTGTTTTTGGTCCAAAAAGATGCCCTTCTCCGTACCAGGTATCTCCTGTGGCATATTTAAAAGTATATGTGCCAAGCGGAACCATGTAACTTATTTTTTCGTGTCGGTTTATGAAAAATTCCATTACGCTTTTATTGGTTGTTACATCAATTACTTTTACGTAGTAGTGTCTTAAATCTAATTCGGCCGCAATGGTTAATCTTCCGTCTTTTTTGCCCTTGGAATTATCGTGAAGGATTCCTGAGTTGGGAGGTGTTACAGGAAGTAGTTGTGGGTCGGTTAGTTTGGTATTTTTGAAGCTGTTTCCTAGTGTTTTGTCCACTTTCCCCTCGTTTATGAGTCTATCTATCAGTTTTGTACTTTCCCCCCTGAAACCGAAGTTCAGGGCGTCATACGAGGTCTTGGCGACATGGGCTCTTAAGAATTTTTCATTTAAAAGACTTTTATGGGTGTTATTATTAAAAAGCCCTATTCCAAGGGCGAAAACTAATGCATTTTCGTAAGAAAAATCACCCATAAAATCGCTATATCCCAAACTTCTTAACAAAAATGTGATGTATGCTTTGGCGTTCATCGGATCCATTGATCCGAATTTCGTTTCACTGATTCCGTTTGTTAGGTTATTCTGATAAGCATATGCGACGTATCCATTAGCCCATTTAGGCACATCCTGAAATGGAGTTTCATAATCACTCATGGAAAGAGCTTCCTCTTCTACCCCTAAAAGTCTAATGAGCATAATAAGGCCTTCCACTCTGGTAGGCGCTCTATCGAGTTCATAGCCTGCTCCGGTACCTAAGAATATTCCTAACGGCGCGAGACTGTCTGCGTAATCCGTATAAGTGGACTCTTCTACACCAAAGGATACCATAGGCGTTAAAAGCAAGCACAATGCGATAAGGATAGATATAAGTCTTTTATATGTATGGTTTTTAGCCATTATTCACCTCACAAAAAAGCCCCAAGGTTCGCAAAGCTTCCCCTAAACGCGGGGAGTGTTACTGCCTGGGGCGCTATAAACTTATAAATTGTTCTGAACGTAGACTGTTTTTGTATTATCATCCCAACCGATTTTACAATTTAGTGCTTCTCCAATACTCCTTACCGGAAGGTATGTTCTGTCTTTATATATGAGTATTTCAGAAACCTGGCCGGTTGTTGTGTCATAGGGTGTATATTTTGCTCCATTTATCATGATACTTACCTTTGGGTTTACAAATGCTGTTACCGATTGAGTGCCCGCCGCAAAAGCAACTGACCATGTGGCAGCCATAAGCCCCATAATTAAAATCAGTATTATTAATATGGTTGTCTTTTTCATCGTCTTTCCCTTTCTTTTTAATATGCTTTGTAGTGGCGGAAGAATAGTTCTGTATTATCCATGGTAATGGTATGAATCAAGGTTTCCAATATTTCTGCATCGATTCCACTCCCCGAAACAACTTCCATTTTAACCTGGAGTTCTTCGGGTGTTTGACCACCCCATTTATTTACCATGTCCGGGTCCCAAAGTTCACCAGTATAAATAGCTCCTTCTGATACAGCGGGGTTGTCTACATATTCCGTGAGTGAAACTTTGTAAGGTTGGCCGGTTGTGCTTGATGTTTCGTTTAATATGGTAATGTCAATCTGTTCTACGATCTCTGTCGCCTCGATTCGGATAATTAGGTTTTCACCACTCCAGAAAGTACTTGGTGGCCTTGTTTCTTCAGTTAACCCAGCAGCAATTTTAACATCGTTATATGTTTGTCTATTTGCTTCCCATTGGTCGGTGTGTACGATGAACGGGCTGTCTGATTTGTTTCCAAAATAGGTCGGTTTGAATAACATTTCTATAGGAATCCAACCTTCCTTCCCATTATTGTAATCGGCAATAATAATCGTATCCGGATCGGTTCCTGCGGGTAAATATAATGTTCTATATGCTATTTTATGCAATACCCCTTTTGTATAATCAGAGGGTGAACCTAAGTCGATGGTCATGGTAGTATGAGTCGTTATAAATCTTCTTACCTTCCCATCCTTAACCGTATATTCACCATCACCGTCCGGATCCTCGAATACACCAAGGTCAATACCGGTGTAAATCAATTCCCCGCTTTCATCTAGACCATCCAGGCTTATTACTACATTTGGCACACCTAAATATGGTTCGAACGGATCTGCGTAAATCGACCTGAAAGACGGGAAGTTATGTGCAGCCACCATACTCACATATACAATTATCAATATGAGAAGTATCGATATTGGCCGGAACTCGTCTTTTTGTATCTTATCCAAGAGTTATCTTCCCCCTTTCCAAATAATTTCAATGGGACAATGATATTTTTTGCATAAAAAAAGAGCATTTCTGCTCTTGTTTGCTAATGTTTTTATAGTTATTTATTTATTTCTTTATACATCTTATCCCAAAAGGTCTTTTTTTCTTGTTCTGTCCCTGTTATGAATATTTCAATTTCTTTTTCAGGCTTATCTTCGTAATTTATTTCCCAATTAACACTTAAATTTTCTAACATTCCCATTAAAGCTCTTTCATTATTACCTACACGTATTATTAAATACCCGTCTGTATCATGTCCGTCTTCCTGTAGTCCAGAACTTGATGATATAGTTTTAAAGCCTTTAGCATTTAGTTCCTCTATTAAGGGCTTAATATAAGTGTCAATGTCTGCCGTGTTCGCTATAAGCCGGGCCCTTAATTCTTGAATTTCTCGTTCTGATAGGCTGTTTTTTAGTTCGTTTGCAAGTTCTTTTAGGTTTTTGCTTTCTGAAATTAGTTTATTGATATGATTTAATGTTTCTTTTCTTAACATGTTACCGTCCTCCCATTCACCCAATCTAATAATATTACACATATTTCATGTTTTCAAACATTTTGTTTAAATTTTGTTTATTTTAAGCAAATAAATTTGTTATTTTTTTTAAATTGCATGGTTGTATACAATTTATTGATAATGTGAATGGGAGAACAGCAACATTGTTATTTTGTAGTATGTAATTGTAGTTTTGTGTTGATTTTGTGAAGACTAAATCCATTTTGCATAAAGAACTGTGTCTTCCGTTACGATATCTGTTTCAAAGTTCCATAAACTAGTAAATTCTGGATCTTTATACCAATTATCAAAAGTGTGTCCCATCCTACTTGCGTATGGCGCAGAAATGGTAGCTCCGTAACGAATCCCTACGTTATTTTTATACCATACATTAATCTGAAACAGGTGAAACACTTACCATGCCTTCGTCGTAAAGATAGGCAATATCGCTTGGGGTTAAGCCATAATCATAAATTTGGATGTCGTCAATTTTTCCTTTAAACGGATACGTACTAACAGGTAAATTAACTGCGTACTTACCAATTAACAGAGGATTAGATGAACTTCCAATAATACCATTATATGTACTCTGTCCAAATAATGTATTATTTATATAGCCTTTTACATTATGTGGACCTGTACCACTTCTGGTTATTACAATATGATGCCAAGTATTAGGGCTTAATGATGTTAAACTTGTAATGTTATCTTGTAATATTAATGTTTTATTACTATAGGCAGTAAAACCTCTAGAGGATCCAAATTCTAGCCACCACCCACCATTAGCAGTACCATCACTTGCATTAGATAAGATATTCTGATAGTCACCATAACTACTAAAATTAACCCAAAATTGTATTGTAAAATCATCTTTAAATGTAAAAATATCGTAAGGTCCAGTTATATAACTAGTTGTTCCATTAAATTCAAATGCACCGCTGCCAATTTTACTATCAGCCGTCCATTGTGGTGTTGAGTTTAATTCTGTAGTTGCATGATGATTGTATCCGCTTATGTCACGGACAGTTCCTTCACGAGTACCAGCAACAAATGGTGTGGGATAGTTTTTTTCTTCTAATTGGATGTCCCATATTTCAACAATAGTGTTTTCAGACATACGGAAATCCATAAACCTATATGTGCTAGTATATTCACTTCTAAAACCATACGCAGATTCAAAAATATAATCTCCATGGTCTTCGGTATATCTAGTAATGGGTCGGTCACACCAATCCATCATTTGAAATGTATCGCCTTGGATAATTCTGTACTTATAAGACAGATTATATGTTTTTCCATTTGAAAGTTTTGAAACTGGGACATTTAATCGAAAAGATCCAAACGTATAAGGCGATATAAAAGTTGTTGATGTGATTCTATATTTTTGGTTAGCTTCTACTGTGGATACACTTGTCCGGATAGTAAGATTTCCTGTTGTCCAGTTTTTTATTCCATTATCATATAATAAATTAACGGTAGGTTCTTGGAAAACATCAAATGTATAATGTAATATCTTTGAGTTTGCTAGTTCGCTTAATTCACTAATTTCTCTCTTTGAAAGAGCATAATTATAAATACGAACATCGTCCATAATGCCATCAAAATATAATCCGTTATACCATGAAGCTTTCCCTAACGTCATAGGAAATGAAGCAGGAGCGACTGCATTATCAAAGACAGCTGTGTTCTTTAAATCTCCATTAACATATATAGACATAGTGTGCCCATCATATGTGGCTGCTACATGATACCATTTGTTTAGACGGAGGTTTTCTACTGCGGTGCATGATTTTGATGTTGAGCCATCATGAGCACGATAACTTAACTTGCCCGATGTGCCGGTAGAATTACCTACTACTGAAAATATCCAACCCTTTAGATTGGTATAGTTATTGATTAATACACTTCCGGTGTTTCCATCTGTGCTATATTGGTCCATTTTAATCCACATAGCAACACTCATGGGATTGGATGTGTTTATGTTATTTCCACAATTTATATAATCGCTAGTTCCGTTAAAACTATAGCCCTGCCCTTTAATACCATCAGTAAGAGTAGCCCCGTTAACGATACCGTGATTGTTGTATCCACTATAATCTTTAGCATCCCCATTCATTGGCAGCCATAGTACTAGTTTACCTAGTTCAGGGGCTCTATTGTGAGTTCTTGTGTCTGCCGTATACATACTGCTTCTATATATTTTCTTTTCTTGCAATAAAGGGACTCTGTAAAATTCACCTTCTTTTTCGATGACAATAATGACGCTCGGATCTTGGATTGTTATATTATATCCGGTTAAGTCTTCCATTACATATTTCCCGTCCGTTAATTCTATAGTCATAGACAGGGTTAAATCTGTAGTTCCCGAATAATTGTCGTAAGATCTAAGAATTGTGCTCTGGTCATACATGTACAAAGTGTACTTATATTTTTCACCTAGGCGGTCTTCAATATAAGTTAATATATCTGGGTCATTTAGGACATACTGCCCCTCTTTATAATAATCCGCATCAAAGAGCATAATGGCTCCTTGGGCGGCCTTTTCTACGTCGTTTTTCATTACTGTGCTGGCTACACTTACTTTCCCGTTGTCGTCCATAAACGCAACATACGGCACAAGTACCAATAACAGTGCAATAAATATTATAAAATTTTTCATTGTGCCTCCTTTTGCTTATTTTCGACTATTCATTCCGGGAATTTCCCATGAGTGAAAATGTAGCCTTTAGGTTACGGGGCCATTTTTTCACTCATGAGAGTTCTTTCAATAACGATATCCGCTTGGTTGTTTTCATCTAGAATCCCAAATAATCTATGGCCTGCCATGACTTTGGGAATGGTAAATTCGACCTTGTAATAAATGAGATTGTTTGGGTCGTATTCGTGCATTCGATATTTAATGTTTGTTTCATCAGTATAAGTGACAATGACATCTTCTTCACTAATATCTAATCTAGCGGCGATATTCATTTTGAGCGCCGTTACGGTTTCTTCTGGGAAGTATCCCTCAATCGACGCCTCCCGTTCCGCCTGCAGACAGTAGTATTCAATTGATTTTAGATTGCTTGCCATTACCTGTGATTGGGTGATTTGCATTAACAGTACTAGTAAAATCGGTAATGTGGCAATCATAACAATAATTTGTTTCATTTTTAATCCCTCCTAATTCCGGGGAATTTATGGATAGACGGTAGCCTGGCGATTAATTTCGTATTCCCAGACTTCTTTCAGTGCGGTTTTCACACTGTCGTCAGGCCCGGCAATTAGGGTATATATTGCTATTCCTAATGCCGTTAACCCTACAAAGACTATTAACTGTTTCATTTTTTCGGGCTCCTTTCACTTGAGTCCTATTTAAAGATAATCTTCGGCTGTTTCAAAATAACCATCTTCACCTTCGTAAACATACATCCATCCAGGTATAGATTCGGCGAGTTGTCCTGTTCTTGCAATTTTCCATCCAGATGACATTGTATGACTATATAGCCCACCATTTGAGAGGCCGTATCCGACGACGCCAAAAAGGACAAGACCTACGATAATCATTGCTACCATAATAACTACTTGTTTCATGTTCTATCCTCCAAACTAACAAGTTATAACTAATATGATGTTAATCATTCCAATAATCCCATCCATGGTCTTCTGGATCTAGCGATATCATTGGAAGTTGCATTGCTCCGTCATGTGATGTTTCTTCACGTAAATCAAACCCAGCTTCGGCAGCCTCTTTTCCAATATTTCCAGCTCCTATTACTCCGGCAAAGAGAACAAGACTAAGGATTATCATTCCTACTAACACAATTACTTGCTTCATAATTATTTTCCTTTCTTCGTACCATGTTTTATTATTGATACAAAACAGCTATTTGTCTGTGCCTCATATCCCTTGGGGTTTTGCGGCACTTATGATAATTTTATTAATTATTGTAATCGTCAAATTCCATGTGTAGGTCATTTCCTGGCCCCCAGGTTATTTCACTTGCTGTATCTTCTATTTTTGTGCTGCTTTTATCGATAGCATCGTTACTGGTTTCTCCAATTCCGCTTACTCCAGCAAATAATATTAACCCTACGATAATCATAGCCACGAGCACAATCACTTGTTTCATTTTTCATTTTCCTTTCATTTAATTATTTTTCCGGTTTATATCGGTTGACAGCTCCCCACGACTAAAGGTGGGGGATTCCTCTTTCAACCACTGTTGCGACTAAAGCCGACTTACATAGTGTCCAGAGGCGTTAGGTTTCGGCGTGTCCCGCCGTACCATGTTTTATTATTGATACAAAATAGCTATTTGTCTGTGCCTCATATCCCTTGGGGTTTTACGGCACTTATGATAACCATTTAACACCATTTAGTGTCCGATCTGTTGTCACATCCCTGCCATCTCCTCTTCTGCGGCCACATTTCGTTCCCATAATCCCGGGTCTTCCACAAAATTATCTATTGCATAAAGTTTCGGTTGAATATAATTCACCGATCGTACTGAATCGTTTGCCAGCATAGTAATCCCGCTAAATATAAAGAAAGCCAGTAAAATCAAGCCTCCTAATACGATTACTTGTTTCATGTTTAAATTCCTCCTAATGAATTAAAAATATGTGAATTAATAAATAAGGGCGAGAAAATATCCCGCCCTTGTGGTTGTTAGAATACGCCTATTTTAGCTGAGCGCCGAATGGCTAGTAACGCTAGATGTGATCTTATCGGTGGATGCATCAAGAGCATCTGTACCGCTGGATCCAATACCTACAACTCCGCCGAACAAAACTAAACCTACGATGATCATAGCTACTAATACGATTACTTGTTTCATGCTTAAATTCCTCCTAATGAATTAAAAATATGTGAATTAATAAATAAGGGCGAGAAAATATCCCGCCCTTGTGGTTGTTAGAACTAACTAGGCTTACAGAAGCTCTGAGTGACCGGTTACATCCGATACAATCTTTCCTTTTGCTGCATCAACAGCATCTGTACCGCTGGATCCAATACCTACAACTCCGCCGAACAAAACTAAACCTACGATGATCATAGCTACTAATACGATTACTTGTTTCATGCTTAAATTCCTCCTAATGAATTAAAAATTTTAACGAATAAGTGATAACGAATTAACTAGCTAAGCAAGCCACCCTTATGAGACACATCTCCTCCCAGATGTCTTTACTTGCTTTCATCTGACCTCCTCCCTTAGTAATATTTAATTTATGTTATATGATTTCTCATATATCATCGTTTAAGGTGTTGCTAAGTCTGTAATATCTCCCTTGGCATCGGTTACTATTGTTTCTGCTGAATCTTGCATGCCGGTAATTAAAGTAAATAACGATAAGCCAAGTACTACCATGGCAACAAGTACAATTATTTGTTTCATTTTTAAAGTCTCCTTTCTTTTAGAAACTTACTATTTGGGACAATGTGTCTGCCTGCCCTACCCAGAATACAACAACGATAAAGTTCATAAAGATGGCTAATACGGTAATAACTACAGGTACATAAATGAGGTCTGATTTGAGCTGGTCTTTATTTTTTTCTTCGGTTGTCTTTAGTTCTCTAATATGTCTTTGTCTGGAAACAACAGCTTCTTCCATCTCGGCAGGGTTTAATCGGTCTAGCTGAGAAAATAAATGGGCGACGTCTTTACCTAGCGCGGTGTTAATTTCTTCCGAAAATGCCATTGTGGCTTCTTCTAATTGACCTAGCCTTAGCTTACTTAAAAAATGTAAGTATGCGGCTTTGGTTAGTTTAGCGTCTTGTGCTAAATATTCAATAATATAATCTGCGCCTAACGGATTATCCTTTTGCTGAACCATTAGGTTTTTTAGAATAGATAAGGCTTCCATTAATTCATGGTCTTTCTTTTTGGTTTCTCCTCGTTTAATAGTGCGTATGAAATAGTGGTATGGCAGTTTCATGCCTTTGGCAGTCAGTTCTTGAGGATAACTCATTAAATATAAGATAACCCCGAATACTGCGAGCCCTAGGCTTGCTTTTAAAACACCTACCACAATAAAAAAGGCCAGGACTCCCAGCCTTGCCGTGTTGTATATGTTTCTGTCTAAATATTTTGTAGTGCCATATAGTAGGTTATTTTCCCTTTTGGCTTTTAGTGACTTTTTAAGGGTTTTGTTCATCTTTTTCCGAAAGTCACCTTGCATAAATGCCAGTTCCGGTTCGGAATTTCTGAAAATAATTAAGAGTATACCGGATCCGATTAATAGACCAAAGGTGGCTACTATAAGCTGGCTTATTATGAATATCATAGTACTCCTCCTTTAAAAATCGAATCGTTGTTGCTTTGTCATAGATATTAAGACATAACAAACTACGGATAACACTAGAACAATAATGAAAAACACAACCCCTATAACAGAACCAAACTGGTTTTTAAAAAATTGGCCAACTGACGTGTCCATTGTTACTACCGACGCAACGATTGTGCCGACATAACTTAACGGTATTAACCAGAACATACGAGTTGATTCTGAGTTGATTCTCTTTCGTTCTTCTGCTAACATTCGAGCGTCTCTCAATTGAATTAAAATATCTTCAATGGAAAGTGATATATTAATACTGTTTACGCCAGCTGCATAAATGTTATGGGATAGCATTTTTGCCCAGTTGGTTCCTACGGTATAACTGAACATATTTACAGCATCTCTGATTTCTTGTTTGTTTCTTGTGCTTCTTATAGTTTGAAGCATTCGGTACAATAGTGGTTTAGTGTTTGGGATATCTTTGTTTTTAGCGATTACTTTTTCAAGAGCTTCTTCGATTGCGAATCCTGCGATTCTATATTGTATCAGTAGATCAGATATTAGATCTTCTGCTTCGTTAGAGGCTGTATTTCGAAGATGGGTTATTTTCATCTTTAGGATTAAGAATGGGATTCCGCCAACCAAACACGAAAAGAACAGCGCCATTACCGGGTTTACTGTTCTAAAGGTTAACGCTAGCGTTATAATAAACAGAAACCCTGTCATGGTTTTGAATGTGGCTGCAGATATCTTTTCACCACCGGCTGCTGTTAACATATATCTTAAGTCTTTATTGAAATCCGTCTCTTGTTTCCTTGATTTCCGATGCGCTCTTTCTTCTTTGAATTTGTTCTGATATTCAAAGGCTAGTTTTTTAATGGTAGGATACAAAATAATGATATTCCCGGCAAAGTAGCATAGCGCAGCCACTACTACTACTAATATATCTATCTTCCTGGCTGCCTCAATGACTTCAATCGGCATCTTGCTACTCCTTTCTTACTCACTTTCACTCATGGGATATTTTTCTGCAAGCTCCTTTAATAACTTGTCAAATATCATGAACCCTTCATAATCTTCATCCATTCCATCTTCTCTTTTATCGGGGCTGATATAATACTGAAATTCCCATGAGTCAGTTGCGTATTTATATTCGCAGATTGGGACTATTTTAATTTCTTTGGTTTTTGCATTATAAGCGACATCGTAGATACCCTTTAATCTTTTCTTGGATTTATCTCGAAGTGGGGCCATGTGTATGACATAATCGAATGATTTCGCAACTCTGGATTCGGTTAATTCCATGGTACTACCTGTGTATTTAACGATTTCTGCAGCAACGTCGGTACAAAACTGTTCAGGGTCTTTACTATGGAAAGTCATTTTAGATCTTCTTGTACCTTTATTCGCCAGGGTAATAATCGTATCAAGGGCAAGTCCGTCACGGGCTTCACCAATCCATATGGCTTCTAAGTCAGATCTCATGAGTGATTTTACAATACCGCCAACACCAGCCTCTTTACCTGAAAGCCGTTCGCCGTCCGCTACGATTTGGATAATCGGGGCTCCTGGATTAATTTTAGTGATGTCGATTTCCGGGTCTGTTTCCAGGAGTAGACCTTCTAATGTTTTGTTAGCGTCTTCCCTTTTTTCGCCTTCTTTAACCCTGTATTGAGGCAATCCTAATAGACATGCGAGGAGGGTCGTTTTTGCACTTCTAAGAGGGCCAGTTACTGAAATATTGTATCCTAAGTACACCATAGCCTCTATAAACGGAATCATTTCCGGCAGAATGGTCTTTCTATTTACCTGTTCTTCTAGAGTATAATTAGGAACGATGTATCTTCTGATGATAATAACGTCTTGGTTCTTTTTGGTCATGGTTTCATTGTAGATAGTTACACGTTCATTTCCTTTGTCTGGGTTGATATAGACATTATGGAAGTCTTTATCGAACCTTTCTGACGGGTTGTCCATACAAAGAGCCCTTACTAATTGCTGTCTTCTTACAGTTGGGATTCTTTGTGGCATTAATGTGGTAACACCATCGATTAGAAAATATACCCTGTCGCCGATTACTTTGGCGGAGGGTAAATCTTTGTATTTGGGAGTGAAAAATTCGGCAAGCCCTGCAAGTCCCCAGTTTTCATGAAATACTGCATCAACCAAGTTTGAATACCAGGGTGGGTGCCATTCGACGGCCTTGTCGTTTATTCGGAGATAGTCCCCGATTTTGTTTTTAATTGCGGTGACGGCTATGTCTTTACCGATAATGGCGTCTCTTACAAGCTGCAGTGAATCGGATAAGGTGTCCTGGTTTGCTTCCCATTCTTTATTGAATGCTTTCTTTATATCACTGCAAAGCTCATCGAACAGTTCTTCTTTATCTTTAATTTGGACGGTTGTTCCGTTTTCGTGAACAGGTTCCCAGTCGTCCAAAAAGAATGGTTTTAGATATTGGTTTTCTTCTGCCATGGGGAAATTTCTCCTTTCTACCTTTGTGTTATGTCATTTACCATTGTAGTCATGGCTTTGGTAAAGACTTTATCTTTCCCTTTAACAAAGGTGGTTCTATCTACTTCCATTTTCCGCGATTTCGGGATTTCTGGAAGCTTTAATAGTTGGTCTTGTTCAACGTTCAGCCTGTTAGCGATGTATTTTAGTGTGTAGATATCCTCTTCGTCGTACCTGTTAATTATGTATCCCTTTGGGTTTAATAAGTATTTTTTGAAATACGACTTAATATCTATCATTTCATTTATGGATGATTCTGATTGATCTAATATGTAGTAATAAGAATCTGTTATATTGAGAATGGCGGGCATGCTTAACCCAAAATCTAGTGTGGCTCCCGCATCGATTATGATATGTTTGAATTGATCCTTTGCCGCATCGATAATTTTCTGGGCCATATCTGGATAAAAGTCATGCAGCTTGTACCTGCGGTCAATTCCACCAAATATAAACAAATTTCCCTCATTCCAGCAGCCATTATATATATCTTCGTTGTCAAACTTGTTTTCTATAAGCAAAGGAATGTGTTTACTCAGATATTCCATGCCAAGGTCATCCTTAATGTAATTCCTGCCTCTGTTTGTGCTAAACAATAATAAAAGGATTCGCTCACCGGTTTCTTCTTTTGCTAAAACTTCTGCAAAGGATTGGGCAATCATGGTGGTTCCTACTTTATGTTCAGCTCCTTGGAATGCGATAATCATTTGTTTCTCCTTTATTTATTAGGGTTTCCAACTTTTGGTACTACGACTATTTTACTTGATGCTCTTTCTTCTATCGGTTCGTTAGGAACATAAAAAGTAGTGGTGGTTCCGTCTTTACTTACTAATTGTTTTTCGGAATAATAATCCCAATCTATGTTAAGTTCTATTCCGTATACATAGTTGTAAAGTTTTTTGTATTCATTTAATGTGCAAACAATTTCAAAATGGTTTACTATTCCGGTGCTTTCAAGTCTATCTAACGGATCACTATACTTTTGAGGAGATTTGTCTGTAACTTCTTTTTCGGAGCCATCTCTGGCAAAGGCAATTAAAAAGTCACCAAGTTTGTATTCTAGTCCAGAGGACCAAAACTCGACGGTCTCACCTCTTCTAATAGTAGTAGTAAAAGTTCTATCTCCTTGTCCAAACCAAGAAGCCGGGCAATAGAATAATGATTGACCTTCTTTGATATAGAAGTCGTTCTCATAAAAGAAGTCTGGAACGATTTGGGATTTGACGGGAATGTATTGTTTTGAAACTTTTCCTATAATACTTCCTGCGTCTGTTCTACGAAATGCGTTTTGAATAACTAGCTCCACGGGAACTGATATTTCGGCAAGCATTTCCGGGGTTACTTCTTGACCCTGGTATATTTCTTGGCTGGCAACAAGAACAGGTGCATAGAGAGCCTTTTCTCTACCCCAACTTTCCCATAACACAAGGCCAATAACACCGATTACTATTAATGCTATAGCAATCGCTGTTTTGATTTGTGGTTTCGTTAGTTTCTTGAACATTTTTTTATCTCCTTTTTCGTGATGGTGTAAGAAATTTATTCTTTCTTTTTTCATAAACTAAACCTCATTCAATTCTGTCCCCCTTTCCTATGTTTTGGGTTTTGGACAATAAAAAAGGAACTACTCATGGCAGTTCCCTTATCTTTAGCAGTATCTATTTGTTTCTAAAAAATATGTCTTCGTTTGGAGCATTAAATAGTGCGGTTAATAAATATTGTGTCGGGTTTTTAATTTCTGTTGGGGTTTTCATGAGTGTAAATACTACCTTTTCTATATGAAACAAATTTAGACTCATGAAACGGTCATACACTTCCTCCATCGGAATTTTGTTTTTACCGATCGTTATATATTCATCAGGGCGTGATAACGTTTGTGCTATTAATGAGCCGATGCCTTGAATTTTCATATAGACGTCTTTTTGGTTTTCTTTTTCCTTTTCACTAAAGTCTTCATTCATTGGGTTTTTAGGATTGTAGATTTCCGCATCTATCCCGTCCAGAAATTTTTTCTTGATATCGAAAAACTCGGTCGGTCGGTCCTGATTGATTGATAGACTGTTTTTATTTAAGCTGTTATTATTAAGACTGTTATTATATATGTCCGGTTTTGTCATGTCCGGTTTTGTCATGTCCGGTTTTGCCGTGTCCGGGTTTTTGAGTGATGGTAAATTATTATTTATTGTAATGTTCCGTAACGGTTGGTGTAACAAGGTTGTGTCCGTGTCCTGATTTACCGTGTCCGGGTTTTTGAGTGACGGTTGTACCGTGTCCTGATTTACCGTGTCCGGGTTTTTGAGTGACGGTTGTACCGTGTCCTGATTTACCGTGTCCGGGTTTTTGAGTGACGGTTGACCTTTCTTTTTAATATATATTAAACATTTCTCTTTAGAATTTGGCGTTTCAAGATCAGTAAAACTATTAATATAATAGTCATTAGGGCCAAATGTCCCGTTTATTTCTATTCTTTGGCCAACCGATAGACAGTTATAATCAAGTAATTCTTTTAAATATTTCCGATAACTATTTTGTGTTATTCCTAAATGGTATAGAATGTTTTTTACATAAGGGAAAGCCCCGCTTCCGTTGCCTGCAAATGAACAAATGTATGCATATAGGGCTTTGGATTTAATGGACAATTTTGAAGATACCATTACAACTTTCGGTATAATTCCATATCCATCCTTGCGAACATCTTGTGTTTTAAGCATGCTATATATATAGGGTATGTCAGGACTTTCGTTTTTTAAGTCGTCTACATTTTCGTATTTCTTAACATTAGAAATGAGAGTGTATATATTCCCTGCCAACATTCCATTCTGCGTCTCTTGCTTTATATTTATAATTCCGCTATCTACCAGTGGTTTTAAGCAGTTATAGTGAGTATCTTTAGAATAATTTAAGTTGGCCAGTATTTTATTACGGCTAATAGTAACACTATTTTGGTTCCCGCCAGAGAAACTACAAAGATAAGCGTACAGGCTTTTAGAATTTAACGGCAAATCCGGGTCAACCATTACAGCCTTCGGGATAGCTCCATATCCCATAGAGAGTACGCCTTCAAGTTTAATTTTATCCATAACATCATTCTGGATAGTCTTTTGATCTTCCATTAAACAGTAGCTCCTCTCTTTATTTTTTTTAAAATAACTAAACTTAACAGGTATTTCTTAACTAATCTTTTTCGCAGCCAGCACCGATAACAAAAACGAGATCCTTCTTTTACCGAGGATCCTGACTGCTATTGGAGGGAATGTTTTGTGTTTTTTATCTATGAAAAATTTATCTGGAAAGTTGGACATCCAATTGACCAAGATGTTTTCAAAATCTTGATTATTAATCGCTTGGTTGCTGTAATCGTCGATGAGTCTTTTCATTTCTTGGGCACCGTGGGAATAGTCCTTAATGAACGCTGAATATCTGTCCATGAGTCATCCTCCTTTCATATACACATAGTTTACATGTAATTGGAATAGATGTCAACAGAAACAGAGTACATGTTGTGCTTTAAAATGTATTTTTGTTAGAACAAGCAATACATGTAGTGGGTTTGGCTAATAAATGAAACTCCCTCTTCTAACTTATCTAATCTGGAAACACTCATGAGATTATCCTTTCTTACCACGACCCGGACGAATCTAACACCAGTCTATAAATAATAAACACCAACATGAGTACCATTATCAGTGCATCGAGTATGCCTCCTGATTCAATATTTCCTATAATGGGAAGTTTAACCTTGAATGGAAGCGGCCACAACAGAGATACCCCTCTTGGATTAAGCATATCAAGGATAATATGAGTCATCATTCCAATCGCTAATGGTTCGTACAACCAGTATATCAAACCAACGACCAGTAAACTATGAGTTACACCTCTATGTGGGATTACAAATGACAATGGGTTATATCTTCCCAGTTTACTAGAACCTACATCAATATCCGGGAGTAAAGATCCTGCTATCATGGCTGCCCCTTGAACAGGTGATGTTGCTAAATAGAGTGCTGCTACGGACCCCGCTGCTATATGAGTTGTTCCACGCATCTAAATATACTCCTTAATGTTCGTAATAGAATAATCCAAAGTTATTCACGAAGTAATACCCGTCTTCTGCATCAATTGGCATTCTAACTACAAAGTATCCGTCTTTTAATATTTGATAAGGCTTATTAAGAGTGTACATTTTGCTGCTTTGATAAACATAAGTGTCTGCAAGGACTGCTTTACTTATATACCTGGTTCCTTCAAAAAAGCCAATTTGGTATGTTCCGTTTTCCTCTAGTCCCATTATCATATTTAGGTTTTTATCTATGATTCCTTTGGGAATGGCTGGTGATTCATTGAATTCGTACAATGTGACTTCGGTAGGAAGTCCGGAGCCTGAAATGCCATTACCTGCTTGAGATTTAGGACAATACTCTCCTGAACCGGTTTTAAAATATATCGTTCCATCCGTTTCTGAGATATAGAACTTTAGCCCGATAGTGGAACCCTTCTTTTCGTATTTCTCAAGAGCGATTATTTCCGGCAGGTTCTTTGTTTCATCAAACACTGCAACTAGCTGAGAATCAGGAGTCAGTTTAGGGATTAGTGCGGACAGATCGTATTCACTATGGGAATACCAGAGATACCGTGTGGGAGATGTTTCCAAAGACTTGCCAGCATATCCGGATACTCCTGACATCACAGGTGAAAAGGTATCATCTGCGTTTCTGATATAAAACCCAGGAGTGAGTTCCTCTGACTCCAAGAACAGCATCTCGCCTCTTCTGTCGGCGACCGGTTGTTGGTTACAGCCAGTCATAATTACCAGAGTGACGATAAGCAGCGCTATGATTATGAATTTATATTTCATATCTTCCTCCACACAATAAAAAAACGACTCATGAGAAATATTCTTGAGCCGTTTCGTTTTAATAAATTAGTAGTTATCCGGATGGGTCTTTTCGTATGCCCTTGAGTTAAGCGGGTTCTTTGGAAGGATACAGGATTGGGCTACTTGGTTGATGTTAGCATAGTTATGGAATAACCTTGTTGTATATTCTCTGTTGGAATAAGGCCCCAACAGGATTCCATTCCATTTGGTATTTATTTCTTCTGATTTTTCTTTATAGTATTCCCTGCCTTTATCAGTGATTTCTATACGTTTATAGTTAGATATCAGCATCGGATCCGTTTTCCGGGTAATCATGTTATCTTTCTCTAATTTTGTGAACATAATCCGGATAGTGTCTATGTTGTATACGCATATCAGCGTTTTTATGTCTTCAGATGTTAAATAACGCGTGGCGCTTAAGTACATCAAAGTCAACGTTCTATAAAACCCATTTAAATCTTCCGTGAGTTTTACAATATTGGAAGTGAAATGGTTTAATACATCGAAGTACGCATAAGACATATCCCACTCTTCGTTTTTATGGTTAGGGTAACAAAGTTCGGCCAGTTCTATGAATGTGCTTTTTAAAAGTTGTTTTTCCTTTTTCGGAAGCTTGTTAAATGTGCCATTTATGTCTTTTTCAAGTTTCTTAAAGTAGGGTTGATAATACTTTTCTCCTAACTCCGTTAGTACGGGAGGTGATTTTCTTTTAAGGGTTACTAATCCACGATCTTGCATTCTCCCCAGTGCCATACTAACACTAGGAAGCGGAATAGATAAATAATCCGACAGTTCTATTTGTCTATAATGTGGGAACCTGCGAATCGCTTGGATGATTCTTGTGTTCGTTGATATGTCTTGGTCTTTTCTTAAATATATTAACGTGTGGTTAATGATATTAAAAAGGGCCAGGATGTTTATATTTGCAGTTTGATTTGGAATGGGAATCACCCTCTTTCAGACCATATTTTCGCGGCCTTGGTTTATCTGTATCTTTAACTAAAAAAGGTCAAACCGGTGCCCACTAAATTTCCACACACTATTTGACAGTACCATTGTAACATGTCAAGTACACACCGTCAAGCACAGTTTGTAATGTTGTAAAATTATTTACGGGATTGTTAATTATAGTGCCTTGATACGGTAATGTTACAGCGATTGCAACGGGTTTAGAGAATAGGGGTTTGTTGAGTAATGGCCAAGCCCCCTGTTTTCAAGGTCAGAGAAAATATATTTTTGATTTCCGTGTTTAGATCTGAAACATTCACAAAATAGTGTCTTGTTGATTATTTTACCTTAAAGTAAAAGACCACGCAATCATTTTTGAAAGCGCAGCCTTTTACAATAAGGAGAAAAGAATGGAGAGCGTATGCTCGAGGATTTCAATATTTATGTGGTGAAACAACCCGATAAATCGTATGTTATACGATTTGAAACATCATATATAACAGTTACTTGATGTGCGGTTTCATTATGGTCGTACAAACATCGAACGCCTAACAGGTCTTTGTAGTCGTTAGCCCATACCTCTACAGTGTAGCCACTATCGCTTATTAAGAGAAAATATTTCATCTCCTGCTTAAGGGGACGAAGTTCAATAACCTTGCCATTTTCCAGAGATAGCTCTTGTATTTGTTGTTCTTTCATGAACATATTCCTCCTTCTGGGATTTATACTATGGGGAGCTTATTCCATTGTTTCAGCTAAGGTCCCTGCTTTTAGCTTATCGTACAAGGGTTTACTTCTTCTTAAATGATTCTTTGCAGTGTGGATTGCTGTTTTTATGTCTGCCACTGTCGTATTCTTTATTTCAGCGATCTCTTTGTATGTGTACCCTTCCATGGTCATGATGAGTGCGTCGATTCCCTTGTTTGTTAACTCACTCTCGGAATTACCATACTTGCTGAGTATATCTGCGGCTTTTACATCACAATACTTTTCGTAGTAGCAGCCACTATACTCTGCTTCATAAGATTCATCCAACTTATGGTTATTCGTCTCTTTCTTGATAGCATTTAGTATATGATTCTTTATGGAGGTGACGGCGTAGTCGGAAAACGAGTTCTTTGACTCATCGTAACTCTCGACGATGTCTATAAGTTTAAGGTATCCGATCTGTGCCAGGTCTTCATAAGTGTGTATCCCCTGCCTGGAGGGGTTGTCTATGTAGAATTTGATTGCGTGATGAACCAGATTCTTATTCTCTTCTATGAATGTGTTTCTTTCTTCTATGGTTTTAAATTCCATTTCTTGTCCCCTCCTTTCTTTTAGGGTGTTGTGCAGGCTATACCAGCAGTTTGCTTTTTTGTTTATCGAAGAGTATTAGCAGAGTTATGATTTCATCCTTTATAAATAGATGGGTGCCTTTTCCTAGTACCGGGAGTTCTTTTAAAAATGTCCTGAACTCATGAGTGCCTTTTGGGTCTCTTAATGCGTCATGAGTCTTTTCTGTGATCTCACCTTTTTGGTACAGGTGATCCGCAATCTCGTTGACGTATTGATGGAAGCGGGCGGCTGTTATTTTGTTCATTTTTCATAACCTCTACATGTAGTATGTTTCCTTTGTTAGTGTTATTATAGCACAATATCTGGGAAAATGCAACATTTTTAGATACAATAAAACAAAACACTCACGAAAAATGAGTGTTTTCAATGGGTTGCGGGTATATTTTTTTTTTAAATTTAGTCCAAATTTGGGGTGATTTTCGTGGAATTATCCTTGTATTCGACTTCTAAATCTTCTTCAAGAACCTTGATAACTCGCCAAGCATATGTGCCTGCACATGGGATTTCTCCATTTATTTTATTACCATCCTTGTAATGGATGTGACCGTATGCCCAACCGTATTTTCCATCAGATTTGAAGACAACTTTGTTTACTATACACCAATTGCCATCGTTCCAACTATTTCGCATGATCATAATCTTTTTTAGATTATGTTTTTTGGCAAGGCTCATTATATTATCATATTTATAATCCATGCGATATATCCTTTCTGTATGATCTCACGTTCATTTTTTGAAATCCTACTTTTTATATCTTCGGCTTCCTTTCGTAAAATAAAGGGGATCGTGATTTAATGGCAGGTAAATTTATAGATGAATATGCCTCTTCTTTTTTTATCTCGTTGTTTTCATAAGCAACCATAGCGCTTCTTGCCGTAGTGTGCCATAAATGATAGGCGTTATCCATTTCGGTTTCGATGAGTGAATATTCATCTGGAGATACATACTCCTGGATTAGGGTTTTATTTTTAGCGATCCAGTTGCAATAGCTTTTTCTTTTGCTATTAAATTCATAATACAGCTTCATCTTTGTTCTAGGTCCCTCTTTATCTCCTATCTCCCGGCATGTTTTGCCGTCGAAATCAGGATTTGGGTTAGAACAATATTTTGCAGAGTGTTTATGTGCAATGAATGTATTCTTACACAGCAAGCATACCTTGGTGTAATGTTTCTTTTGATATAAATACTCTTGCTCTCGTGCAATTATAGCAGTAAGGGACAACGGTTTCTTCACATTCTTTGCCTGGCTTAATCCTAGCAATATCCATTTAGGTAGTTCTCCTAGGTTAGATCTTGGGGTTTGCTTCTCTTTAAGGTATGATGCGAGATTTATCTTAACTTCTTTTATTTGTTCTAAGTTCTCTACGATGCTATCACAGTATTCACTCGCAGCACAAAGGTCAACAGAGCTATCGAGTGGATTCCCCACGTTAAGGAGGGTGTCTTTAATGTGGTTGAGCATAATATATGTCTTCTCAGTTCGGGATATGGCTGCAGGAAAGATTTCGACAGTTCGCTCATTTTGAGAAGCTTGGCCGCTAAACAGCGCCAGGTCTTGAAAAACACTCTTGGATATTTTATCCCCCTTGCCGGGTGAGTAGCCGTAGTGAACGATGTAACCGGTAATCAGTGCAGCCAGAGGGAATAGATATAACATACTACCTATCCTTGAGTCATCTATATGAGTGTATTCAAATTGTATTTGGTTGATGAAAGTGGATATGATGGAGGTCTTTTCCTTATCTGTTAATTTCTCGTCTTTCATTGCTGTCGCCATGATTTCTTGCTGTTCTTTGAATGTTTGCAGTGGATGCGTTATATAGTATGCCGGCATGTCATGTAGTAATAGTGAGAGATCACCCGCTTTGAATTCAAATGACGTCTGGCCAAACGATATGGCTCCCGTGTCTTTGGTAAATGATAGATTAAAATCGGTAATGATCATAAAATCCTCCTGGTAGCATTATAAGTTTATTGTAATAAAGAGGGGCCACTTATACAAGTAGCCCTTAAATATTTATATAAAGTTTAATCGACCGAGTCTGTTACAGCCCAAGAAGTTCCGTTATATGTGGCTTTATATGTTCCATCATCATAAACGACGCCGGTAACTTGTCCTTTATCAGTTACAGCTATACCGGAAACTGTGTCAGCAGCAACTCCTGCCAGGGTTTCTACATCTGCCGTGTCTACGTCAGCGGCAACAATACTGCCGGCTTCTCCGTAAACTTCTGAAGCAATTGTTTGAGTTGCCATTAATACAGTTCTTGCTTCTGCAATTACAGTCTTTTCGTTGGCTTTATCAACCCATCCTGTCATGGCTGGGATAGCAATGGCGGCTAAAATGGCGATGATTACCAATACAACAATGATTTCTACCAGAGTGAATCCTTTTTTTGACTTCTTTAGTGTTTTTAAATTGTTCATACTTTTGTTCTCTCTTTCTTTTAATTAATATTAACGATACCTTACAGGGTAGTGCTATATGGACGGAAGGATTAAACCTTCGTTCCAATCTTGATTATTAACGCGTCTTTTTTAACCACCTCCCTTTCATGAGTGTTTTTATTAAACTGATTGAGTGTAGTTGTGAGTTTTCTTATTTGCTACAATCATCAGATATAAACTACAAATCCCTACAATGATTGAAGGAACTCCCATAAACCAAACAAATTCTCGATATTCCATATATGAGTAATATGATAACAAGAACAGGTATAATGTTGAGAATGTCCCGAACAATATATACGGTGGTGGTATTTTAAGCTTGGATGATATTAACAGCAATAAACCGTGTGCGATTCCATATGAAGTTCCAAAGATGCCGAGTAGTATACAAAACCACAGGATATCTCCTAGGGTTGGGATGGCTAACAGTTTTGTTATCAGAGGTACATCCATTAATCTATATACTATCCGGGTGAACAACATTATTACCGGACTTAGGGACATGGCTGCCAAGATGAACGGGACGATTGTCTTTATGTTTGTCATGTGCTTTATTACCTCCATTTTTCATGAGTGTATATAGTTTTCGTGAGTATATTTATGAGATATTAAATAAACACTCACGAGAATAGGCTCTTTCAGGTTATGACAATGTTGACAGGGCATCAATGGGTCCTATTAACAGTTCGGCAATCTTAGCGACTGGTGGGTACTCTCGGATTTCTTCAAGCAAAGGGATTCCCTGCAGCCATGGAACTAGATCTGATATTATAGCCATACATACTAATATAAAGCCGAGAGCCAATACTAACGAAATAATAGTTCCAAGCAGTTTAATCATTTAGATGCCTCCTTTCTGGATTAATTAAATTTAGGTGGAACTGAAGGGTCTAAAACGTTTAATATTTCAAAAACAGAGTAGAGGAGCATTCCCCGCTTAAAATAATCTAGGGCTTCTTTGATGGGGTTGTCTTGCTCATTGAAATTTTTTTCATCCATTCCCCTACTCATTCTTAAAAGTACTAATCTTAATAGTGCTATTAGAATATGGTTGTGGTCGCGATCATGCATAGTATTGATTAAGATCATAAACTTGGCCATACACTCATGAATATCCTCTTCCCTTTCATCGATTTTATCGTCGAGGGCGGCGCGGAAATTCTTAAATTCTTTATCGCCCATCTCACTGATGATATCAGCAGCCGCTTTGATTGCTGTGTTGTCATCAGAATCAAGATTTCGAAGAGTTTCTATTAGTTCCATTTTCGTTGACATGTTTATCTCCTCTCTGGACTAATTTGGATTTATATTATGTTTACAGTCTGAGAAGCTGTTTAATGGCCTCCTTTTTTTATTTAATTTAGTTTTATACCAAAGTTATAGCTCGTGTCGTCGATATTTAGGATCTCGTCGATAGAATATAGCAGTATCACTCTCTCAAATACAGACAATAGGTCGTCGAGGGGCTCAACTATATCCTCTCCGTCTTTTATATCTGCAGTCATCTTACTAATGAGTAACCGTAACATGGAGATGTAAATATAATGGGGATTATATGGCATGGCATCTAGTGTCTTTGCAATTTGCTGTGAGCATTCCCTGATGGTTTTACCTTTATTTCCCATTTTTATATTTAATTCATTTTCGAATTGTGTAAATTCTTCGGTGTTCATATCTTTAATAAGGTCGATTGCTTCTTGATTCTCTACGTCTGTGAGTGCTTTTATTACGAGATCTTTTGCCTCTTTTACTGTCATAGTGGTCTCCTTTCTTTGATGGTTTACCCTACTTTCATGCTCTTATCATGATTCATGAGAGTTTAATAGTAAGTTAACTTGGCGATTCGTCAGGGTTGTTTGGTATAAACCAATATGAATTAAACCCAGACATTTGGTGGTAACTATGTTTCGGCATTTGCCATAATGCATTATATACATTTAAGTAGTCCCCTATCCCAAACAGAATTGATACGACAGAAAACGGGAACAGAAAACTTAATACTTCTATTGGCGCAGGCAGGAACGCCCACATCATTAACGGAATTGCTCCAAATATGATACTGGGCAGTAAACTTAGTATTACAAATCTTGCTTTTGATATTGCTTTAGTTGATGTAACAAAGATCGTCATGTGCCTGGGTGAAGTGTATAGTTCTACTTCTGCATCTTTTCCAAAACAAATTGCGTGTATTAGTTCGTGAGGAAATATGCAAACAAATGCCATTACCATTCCGATTGTGGATTCTAATGTATCGGCGTTATATCGTATCCCCCCATATATCAATACGGAGAATGATATGAATGTTAGGATAAAGGAAATGGCTGGCAAGGAAAATACCATTGATAACGCGTTTAGCCCGGCCATGGTTTTCGGTTCTTTGAATTTTACGGCATTATCTGGTAAGGTCCCTGTTGGTAGTTGGTCGAGTCCTTTGAAATTGCCTTTATATATTAGCTTCATAAGCCCTCCTGTGTTGTTCTTTTGATTGCTCCATGAGTGTGTTTTTACGCAATGAAAAAGCTACTCATGAAAATAGTTCTGTGAGTAGCTTTAAGTGAGTGAATATCTAGCTATTATCACTCATGGTTTAAAAGATGGGCCTCCCAGCAACCCAATTACAAGCGAGAGGCCCTTCTTGTGAGCTAGCTTGAATAATTTGTGGTTCTTTCTTGCGTTAACAGTATCTTGGTAGGAATATGTGTCTTCTTCATTCTTGGAGTTGAATTTGATATTTCGTCATACCCTGCTTCGCTTTGGAGTTCCACATCTTTGAAAAATAGTGTAAATGAATATTGATCGACTAGTATGGATTTAATTGGGACCGTTCTCCTGAAGACATAAGTGCTGTCTTCAATTAAATGGCAACTGTTTGCTGATTTGGCGTTTAATTCATTTACTATAGTTGTTACTGATGAAATGTCTAATTCATCATCAAGCTGGCGGCGTACAATCAATTGAATAGTTGATACAGTCGGGTCGGTACTTATGTGATATAGAAAATAATCCTTCATAAAAAAGATATAATCGTTTTTTATAACTGGGTCGCATTGTTTTAGCAGGGCTACAATGTGTGCATACAGTTCTTCTTTATTCATAAGCATCAATGCCTGGTGGCACTCCTTCCATATATCAGAGAGTGGTAACGGGTTTCTTTTAGGGTTCCACATGATAGATCCTGCCATCCAACTGTAGTTTCTCTTCTTTGGATTTAGTAATCTTTAAGTGAACCCATTTTCCGATACCGAGCTGGAGTTCGTTTGCATTATCCGGGAATGGACAGAGGCAGTCAATCTCATCCGATAAGGATACATAGATACCTCCTGTGTTTTTCCCTAGTACGCCGGTGTTTTTACTTTGTGATGTGTGCCAACCTGTGATCTGGCCTCTATATGATGCACCAACCTGGTACATGTAGAATGCCTCTTTCCTTGGGTTGGGTTTCGCTTCTTTTACGGATGCAACTACTTCTACTGTCTTGTTCTTTTCGTTTCGGACTATCTTCTTGATTCGGACCATTACTACATCGCCTGGCTTGAACATGTTCTTTGCGTTTTCGACATAGTTATATGATAGCTCTGATAACGGTATACGAGTTTCCACTCCGAACATTTCCACGATGATGAATTTACCGGCTACGGCGGTGACGTTGGCTTCTGATATGATGCCTTCTCTATAGCGGTATTCATCGTCTCCTTTGAGTTTGCCGAACCACCACATCTTTCTGAGGTTTTCCATGGCAACATTTCTATTACCGATGGCAACTGTCTCAACAATGTCATTAGCGTTGGTTACAGGTACAAAACTTACCTTACTACCTACGCGACCAGAGATGTATGCACCCTCTAGGGATTTCTGGGCTTCGTTAATCTCGTGGAAGTAATGTGCTGGGATTTGAATTAGGTATGAACCGTATTTTACTAATGCAACATAATAAGTAACGCCATTAATAACTTCCTTTTTATGACCGAACATTTCTCCGACCAGGGGGTTCCCTGTTTTATAGGAAGATACTAGTTCGATTTTCGTTTTTTCGACGGGTGAGAGTTCCTTCTTGTATTTGTTTAAGTCCCCATCTAGTGTGATCATGCTTTTCTTATGGCGTCTACTGAATGATTTTGCCTTGGGCTTATATGTTCTTTGCCCATCATCTTCCGGTACTTGGATCTTAACTTTGGAATTTTTATCAGGGAGAGGTATATTAGCCTTGACGGTTTTATGCTCCTCTTCTTCTGGTTCGCTAATTGGAGTAAATGGATCTACTTTTACTAATTCGTCTTGTAGGTCTTTTACATCTTCGTCGTCTTCTAGTTCTTCAACTAACTCGGGCTCTTTTTTAGCCTTCTCTTTTGCGGGTGCTTCTTTCTTTGCTTTACTATCTTTCTTGAGTTCTTTTTCTGTTTCCAACTTCTTGTCAGTTATTTTCTTGGTAGCCATATTATGTGCTCCTTTCTTAGTTAACGTAAATAACGGTTAATATATTTCATCATCATCCATAAAATCTTCTAAAATTTGTTTATTGTAATCTTCTTGTGGCTGCGACGATGATTGTACGGGTGCTGCCGAAACTATTTCACTCTCCAAGGTTGGTCTCTCTTTTTCAGGAGTGTTTACGGGAGTGTCGTGATTACCAACAATATCGTTGAAATAGTCTTGCATAGATTTACTTGGGTCAAGCTTCAGCTTTTGTTCCGGAGGTTTAGGTTGATCCATAACCTTTTTCTCCGGAGATTTAGGTTGATCCATAACCTTTTGTTCCGGAGGTTTAGGTTGATCCATAACCTTTTTCTCTGGAGGTTTAGGTTGATCCACAACCTTTTGTTCTGGAAGCTTAGATTGATCCACAACCTTTTGTTCTAGAGGCTTAGGTTGACCCACTACTTTTTGCTCAGTGGTTTTCGGAACTTCAGGTTCTTGTATTACCTCCTCTTCTTTTTCCACTTTTTGAGCTGGTTTATTCGTTTTATTTTCGTGAGTGTTTTCAGAAGACGGCTTATTGATATTTAGGAACGCTTCGGGTGGCGGTCTCTTTGCAGGTGCAGCGTCTTCAATTGACTCATGAGATTCTTCTTCATTCTCATTTTCAGAGTCATACTTCGGCGTTGCCTGTTCTGCCATGCTTGCCTTTAACGAATTTCTAGAAAACTCCATGAAGTCCTCTTTCATCTCATCCACATCTTCGGATGTTGGAATCGTTTCTGCTTCGTTTAGTGCAGCCAGCTCCTCCTCTTGACGGATCTTCCTTTGTCTCCAGGCAGGCACATGATCTGTATGTACCGAGAGAACTAGATCCTTGGCAATAGGATGTTCAGTATAGTCGTACTTCTGTAATTTAAGCGCTGGCTTGGCATTAGATAAAACTAGCATCTCATTCGGGTCCATAGTCATTACTTCATCTAGGGTCATTAACATTCGCTTTCCGTCACCTGTGGATTTAGCGTATTCTGGTATGTATTGGACAGGAGCAAATGTTTTCTTGTCTTGTCTTATAGTATCTACAACTACTGTTACCTCTCCTGTTCTTGTTGATATGTATTTGGCGGTTGTTTGGTCAGTACAACCTAAGAATAAATGGGTGTCGCAGTTTCCTAATATTCCTTCCCATACTCCATGCGGGTATCTATTCTGCATTTGTGCTAAGTTTTGGAATATGATGGAAATTGATATGTCCCTTGACCGGACTGTCGATATCTTCTTTTCAAAATCTGGTATTGCTCCGATGTTAGGAAATTCGTCCATGATGAAATATACAGGGACTGGTAACCTACCATCCATTAATCCATCAGCATAATCAACTAGCTTTATAAATAGGAAAGAAAAGAACAGAGATGCTAGGAAGTCAAATGTCCCACTTTGGTCACTGGTGATTACATAGTATGCGCTTTTTTCCTGCCCTGGCTTTAACAGGTCGATGTCGGGTCGGCTCGTAGCATTTACTACTTGGTTGTTTTGAAATACTTGGATACGGGTTCCTAGCCCTACTATGATATTAGGTCTTAAGTTACCAGCTTGATAAAATATGTTGTAGGGCATGACTGCCGGATCCGTTGGCTCTAACTGCTTGAACACGGAGTCTAATGAATCTATGCCCATTTGTGTTACTAGCCGGTAGACTTCTCCGATTGTTCGGTGGCCTGTGTAGGATGGGGATGCGCCTACATATAATACGAGTGCTTTTAACAAGTTATGCTCCGCGTTGTCCCAAAAGTCATTTGTGTTGAATTGGTTTGAGGTGTTCTTGATGATGATGTCTGTGAATATGGCTGCGTTGATGTCTAGTTGCTCTCCATTGATTTCGCCTAAGCAGTTCCATGAGTCAGAACTTTCGAATGCTTTTAAGTTGAACACCTTTACGTTGTATCCGTTTTTCCTGAGTGTTTCTGCAGTGTCCCGATAAAGTTCTCCTTTGGGGTCGGTGATGACCATGCTTTCTCCAGCTTTCATTCTTTCAAAAATCATAGGCCTTACGAAGGATCGGCTCTTTCTTGATCCGGATGCACCATACACGGCGACGTTCTTATTAGACATCGTGTTTTTCGGAAGGCATACTATCTTTCCGTCTTTCTTCCCGAGTATAATTCCTTCGGTATCGTTGGGGCTCTTTTGTTTGAATGATTGATTGATTTGTTCGTTGGCCATCCAGTGCGCTGTGCCGTATGTCCCTCTTCTGGAGTAAGTGAAGTTTCGCTCATCTCTTCCAGGGACTCCGTAGGTAGCAGTGTAAGCTAACAGTGTACATAGCCCAGCTAGTATCACTACCACCCCTATGGCTGCAGGAAGATCCATAAAGGATTCTACTACTGCTCCGGGATGAAGTTTAATCGGTACCTTAAACGGGTATCCTAGGTTACTTAAGAACTGCATCAACATACTCACGAGATACGCTACGAATATAAGGGATATTATATAGTACCCTCCCGTAACTATGAGTTTGTTTTGTCCCATGAGTGTTATTCCACCTCCTCCTCTTCATCTTCGTCGTAAGCAGAGTTGAGTGTTTTGTTCATGAGGTCGATATAGTTGACTCCACTTCTATCTTGGGTCCCGCTGCTTAGTCCATATTTATCTAATTTATACATTGCTGCTTTGACCGCGTTCTCGAGTCCACACCAGAACAGTTCTTCCATGGATTCATCTACCAAGTCTACGAGTTCAATAAGATAGTCGTCGTACTCACTCGTGAGATACTTCTCTGTTTCGGTGGTGTTTAGAAATTCACTCATGGATTCAAAGATATCGTCGAACAGGGTCTGGTCTTTTCGCTGTTCGTAAACTTCCTGAACTTCCTCCGGAGTGAGCGGGATGTCAACTGACTCTCCATTAATGATTCTAGTGATCACCATATTGTCGTCTTCATCAAATTTAAGCATTTTTATATCCTCCTCTTTTGTGATTGTTTTTTAAGCCTTTTCGAAAAAGCTATTAAACTAATGTGAATGATAACTTCCTTTTGGGTAGTGCATTTTGGATGGCTTCTTTTTGCCATTCGTAACAGACAAAGTGAAGTGGGTCTGGCGGGTTATATAACCCGATGTCGTGTAATCTTTTTAAGTTACAACTCAACATCTCATAACTTAACCCTTTTTTCGGTAACACGGCGTTTGCTCCATAGCCCGAACTTGGATATTCCTTCGCTAGATCAATTTCTTCTTTTTTATAAATTTTATTTATGAGAAGTTCCTCCCAGTTTGATTTTGATAATATTCTGAGAGGTGGCTCGCTTTTTTCTCGGTCGATAGGAACGAGATGACAATTCCCATATACGTTACATGGTTTTACGGGTTCCCTCCCGGCCCTTCCTTTTTTCTCTGGAGGACTCATGTAAGTTTTTAGGTCGTAATCGCTAGTAAATAAAATAGAGGCTCCTCCTGGAATCCTCTTTGTGATTTTTTTAATATATGCTTCGCCTGTTAAGTGCTTAGATATTTGTTCCGACATGGTTTGTCGGATCATTAGTTCTGTGCTAGTGTTCCATTCCTGGTCAGGGTCTAATTGATATACTATATAGTAATTGTCCGGGGTTAAATATATTCCGGTAAATCTTGACGTGTCGAGATATGTTCGACCATATTTCGCTTCTATTAGATTTTTAAATATCTTTGAGGTTATATATAGCCTATCTTCTTTTTCATTATAGTTCATTTTTATATAGTCAGAGTTAAAGTCATTTAACAGTGGCTGCAGGGGGACCCCTCGTTGTATGATGGGATTCGTTTCGGATTCGAGTTTTTTAAATATTAAGGACGATGGCTGCCCCCCCTCCCCTTTGGACTTTTTCTTCACGTCCGGGTTATAGGTTATTCGAAGGGTATCTATTTTCGCCCCTATGTTATGTAGTAGTATTATTACGGATGCTTGGGCGCTGGCTCTTAATATACTTTGTGTTGTGTGTAGAAATTCATGATTGTTGGACATAAGCAAGTAGTGATCATAGTATCCGCTTGGCATCTTATATATATAGTTCACTCCGTTGGGTTTTTTAGGTTTATAAATTATGCCTGCTTCCGTTTTTCCTCTTTCAAGATACTTATCTATGACTAGGTCTCTGGCTGCCTGCTGAGTGTAGTATTTCCCTCCGGGGATTAATTGAATGTGTGATTTGTCTATTAGCCCAGTTAATGACAGTAGGGCCATTATATGCTCTTTAATGTTTACGGATTCGACATCCATGTTGTAGCCCCCTTTCTCATGAGTAATTTCCTACCCCTTGTAGCCTAATGACATAGGATTTTCTTTAGTCATATCTATATCAAATGTTGATATTTCAATGTTTTGCAGGCCATTTCATACATGAAATTTTGCGCCTGCATTTTTTTGGTTTTTTTTCATATATCAATAGAGGTAGGAAAAAGGCTCTAAAATTGCCGGCAATCGTTGATATTTCAACGGTTTCAATATGTTAAGCTTAATTTTATAAGTTTTAGATTTTTTACGACATAGGAAATTGGGTTCAAAAACGCCTTTAACCGTTGATATTTCAATATTTTTATATATCCGTAACCATTTTTCTAAAATCCGCTATTTATGGTATTTTTTGCTTATTATCTCTAAGACGGAATGATTATTAGGCCCAATAAATATCTCGGTAAAATATGAATTATCGGCAATTCCAGTTTGGTATATAGATAGATTTCTGGTTGAGTCGGATGATATTATATATGGGTTTAGAGCGTCTATTAAAGTTTTAATTTGGTAGTTATCTATATCGATTTCCGTTCTACTACTTTTGCTGTCGTCATAATGATGAAGCAGTATTATGGTCTTTTCTGCACTAATTTCTGGTTCTTCTTCAAGCCTGTCAACGATGTTTTTATAACCTTTTTCAATAAGATATGGAATGGTAGATCCTACCCATTTTGACTTTCGAACGCCTTGATTATTCGGAAGCATAGGCATTAATATGTGCCATATATCGTCGTCTAAATATTCTAATTTAAAGTCAATTTCGCAAGCTATCGCATCACATATTTTACCAGAAGTTAACGGATTATAACTACGAATAATGTCTTGAGAGATGTGTAAATAGATTTTCCTGCTATTGATTATCGCAGCTTCCTCTCTCGATAATAATTGGTATATCTTATCATGAATCGCAAGTATTTCTTCTTCACCGGTCGCTGTTTCCAGTCGTAATTTAAGTTCTTTAAACTTAAATAAACGGTCTTCTAAATTCTTAATATACTGTCCCAAATCTTCCGCAAGAGCATCATTATTACCATGCAGTTTCATTGTTCATCTCCTCTTCTTTAGTCTGTTTCTTTTTGGTTGTCGAATGATAATTTATTGTGGGTTGTTCTGTCTGAGGGTCATATTTAATGCTAGCAAACAAGAAATCATATTTAGGTAGTTTGCTTTTGTCAAACAACTTCATCATGTTTTCATCCAGAAAAACAACGATATATTTAGTGGGGATAATAGGTTCCTGCTTACCGGCTAAATGTCCCAGTTCTTCTATACCATCGGATAGGCAGACTATAATTTCTACATTCATACTATTAAATGTAAAGACTATTTCAGTAGGATAATTCCCTCTGGAATATCGTTCTCCTACCTTGTCTGCCCATTCTAAAAACAACCAAAAGGCGGCAATGTTTGCTCTGGAAGAATAGAAGTTTTGTCTTTCGATGGAAACAAATCCGGAGTCATCACAATATACAAGGCCCTTTTGTTCGAGCTTTCGAATAAGCCTTTCTGAATATGGGCGAGTATATTTTTCGGTTAATTTGATAAGCTGTTCTGCTTTTAGAACCTTACATATTTTTAAGGCATGCAGCATTTCGTTAGAACCCGGTGGAAGTGCTGTACTATGGTATCTTAATACTTCCATTATTTATTAACCTCCTTTTCTGATTGTTTTTTGTTTAGCAATTTTTCCATTTGTGAACGGTCTGTTGTAATCAGGTCTCTTTCAAAATCAGACGCAATGACTGACACAGGAACATGGTTATTGTTAGCACAAATCAATGCCTGGCCACGGTCATAGTTTAGAATATCTCGTATTTCTTTCTTGGTAAGTTTAAGGATTTCTTTTACTCTTTTTGCCTCATCTTCTTCCAAGTTCAAGACCATTTTTACTTTTGAACATGACAAAATTGCCGAACCATATTTTCCGTCTTCAAGGGAAAATAGGTCAACTACATCCTGGGTTGCCAGTATAGCGCCACCTCCGTAACCACGGATAACCTTGAATATGTGATGGACAAATTCAGCTGCTTTTACATTTGCTCCGGATCCAATCAATTGCCATGCTTCGTCAATGAAGACGGCTTTTTTCTTGGTTCTATCTTCTTTAATCTTGTCCCAAACAAAATCCAAAGCGATGAACATTCCGCAGGGAAGTATTCTTCCTTTTAGGTCTTGAAGGTCAAACACGATGTATTTATTGTCCAGGTCTACATTGGTATGGTTGTTAAATGATCTCGCAGAACCGGTTACAAATTTACTAATAATATTGGGTAATCTTTGAGGTATTCTGTCACCTTCTTCTAAAAGAACATCAAATAAATCTCCAAGGATAGGCATTTCTTTTAATCCTTTTGACTTGTCTTTCGGGTCAATATAGAAGCTATCGTTATCGTCGGTAAATCCTTTTTTGTAGTATGTTTTCATGATAGCGTCATCTAGAAGCTGTTCTTCTTCGTTGGTTAGATCCTCGATTAACAGTTGGAAAAATGTAATTAACTGCTGTACCTTTTTACCTAGCCACGTTTCTGATTCTATGTTGTACCCATCAAGCAATTCCTGTATAGGAGATGTGGTTGGCCGTATTTCCATAAGGTTGATACAGTCTTTTGAGGACGGGCTAATCTTGATATAACTTCCGCCAATAGCATCACATGCGCGCTTAAATTCATGGGACTTATCGGGTGAAAGTATAAAGCATTGTGTATCGGACATCCTCATTCTTAAAGCCATTAACTGTTCTGCAAATGTCTTTCCTGCTCCGGAAGTTCCTAAGATTGCCATGTTTGCATTTTTGTATTTTTTCGCATCAAACAAGTCAACAACACATAGCGAGGAGTTGTGTTTATTAACACCTAGCATGATTCCGTTTTCGTCACACATCTCAAATGCAGTAAACGGATAACAACTTGCAAGTCCTTGCGTTAATACATTTCTCTTTGATTTTTTATACAATGTACGGTCAATTTTTAAGAACGGGGAGACCGTGTTAAAAGCTGCTTCTTCGTGGTATGTGCATTCAGCCGCAGCCATATCTTGAGATACAATAAAGTCCATTACCTGTTTCTTTTTCCAAATTAGCTCCTCTAATGTGTTAGCAGAAATCGTGATAAAGATATTCATATAAAATGGATCTTCGTTGTTTTGCGATATGGATGTTTTAATATATAACCCAGAATCAATGGAGCCTTGTATCTCTTCAAAGTCGCTTTGCGTATCGTTTCTATCTTTTGCTTTTAGTCTGTTCAATCTAATTTTTCGAGCTACTTTAGAAGAAAATGAAGCTCGTTCTTCTTTCTTTACAAAGATGTCTGTATCTATTTTATCGCCTAATGTTATTAACATAGACAGCCAGCCACCTCTTACTCTGACTGGGTATCCCTTGGATGTTATATACAAATGGGTTTGATAAATACCGTCAATTATAATATATTTCGGGTTTGTGAAATCGATTCCTCTGGGTGCAATTAAATCTACTAATGGTATGTTAGGAATAGGTGAATTAGGGCCTACTTCATATACCTTTTTAACATCAGTAACAATTCGTTCTATTCTGTCTGCAAAGGGTTCGTTTATTTGTGAAGCACGGTTATAATACAAATATAGGAACTCGCCAAGGAAGTAATCTTCGTTAGATGGAACAAGGATTTCATTCCCAAGTGCGTTGAAATAACCTTTTGTTTTTAAGACAACCTGGTTCATTTCGTAGGCTACATCTCTTGCGTTTGTAAGACGTTTTGTTTCGCTAAATGGGGCATATTCAAATATTAAAAAGAATCTACGAGTTACGGCATCTTGTGATCCAACAGAATGGATAAGGTTCATATAATGATAGCCTAGCTCGATACAATTCTTATTATTTTCTGCGTCAAGATAATGTTTTAAGTTCTCGATATATTTGTTTGCGTCGGCTGCGTGGGTAATGACTTTTATTTGAAATCTAACTGGACAAACCTTTAACCAGCCTGCAAAATTTTGGATAATATCATCTTGTTCTTCGGGATTACGGAGCATAAAATTGATAGGTTCTATTTCTAATACCTTTAAAAACCGGTTATCTGTGGTCACAATAAGACCGTGACTGATTTCTTTGACGGGGATTTGTTCTTGGCTGTATTGCACAGTCTTTTTCATTAGGTGTACACTCCTTTCACTAGGGTTAGAGATTAATATATAAATAATTTCATGGATAACTAAACAGGGTGGATATAATCCTTAAGAAAGTAATTATACCCACCTCAAATCGTCGATTTCAGCCCCATATCGGGGCAAAAAAGCTTATAAAGAAAACCTCTCACATTTTGTGTTTGAAGACCTCTCCATCCTTAAAAAGCCATTTCACCGGCTCTACCAATCTTATTAATCGTTAACAGATAATCGTGTATTTTGTATCGAAATTAAAGTTTGTTTTATATCTTCATAAAACCCTTCTAGTCCATAGGCTTTTAAAACTGCGTTATCAAAGTTTATTCTATCTTCGCAATCAATTTCAATTAATGTATCTTTGATATCACGATTTTTCAATGGCTCAAAAGCTGATTTGATTTCATTTATTTTTTGAGGACTTAACAATTTAGGATTCAGCATATACGCTCGATTAAAGCTTTCCTTTTTAATGTCTAGCGCTCCTTCTCCCATTCCAAACCCAATTGATTCGACAAAGAAAATGCCTAGGATAGAATTTAATAACGCATGGCATAATTCAATATCGGTATTCTCATCTCTTCCAATAAACCCAATTAATCGTTGGTTGATAAAAGTTCTTTCTTCAAGTAATCCATAAAAAATTCTCTTGTACGGATTCATTCCCGTAAAAAGTCTCACAGGTTTTATATTTTTAAAAACATGCCACTCGTCTCCCTTTCTTGCAAGAGATACATTCAAGGTTCCATCAAAAGATTGCAAATATGATAATGTCTTCGCTGAACCATATGTTTTAAGTTCATCCCTTGTTTTTTCGCAGAAAAAGATATCTGTATCTGGAGCTGCAATAAGTGTCTTTATATTCTTTGCATTTTTCAATCCATTAATTACATATTCATTATCAACTAGACTGGTTTTTTTAATGTAAAATATTTCATCTTGGCATGTTTTTTCGCCTCTTGTGACCTCAAAGATTTCACTAATCGGGCAAATCGAATCCTTGATTTGCAAAATCCAACTTGGAGTGTAGAATAAGATATTCAAAGAAAATCCAAAATCAAGTATTGAAGCTATCTCATTAGATGTGATTCGGTTTATAGATATTATAGAAGAATGTTTTTCTTGAACATGGTTAAGATTAATCGAACGTACTATAGCATTAAATACCTCTGCGTTCTCCCACTCGGTTATACTCTTTTTGATTAACCCAAAATTTGAAGTTTCGTTTTGTGGTTCGGAGATGTCTTTTTTTTGCAAGATTAGTAATGTGGTTACAACTTTAGCATTATCAAACCAAGTCCCGTCTCCGCTAATGTAAACGCCTTCAATCTTATAATACCAACGAATCGCATTATAAAAGTCTCGGCCAGAATCAGTACCAAGCCAAGAATTTGACACTATTAAACCGATCCTGCCATTGTTGTTAAGAATTTTCCATAAGCTAAAAGGTATATATGAGTAAGTATCATTTCTTTCCGACAAAGTGATTCCCGTATCATTCTTCACTTGCTCTTTTATTAATTCCATCAATTCAGCATCTTCACGTTGAATAGTATTAAAATCAATGAACGGCAAGTTACTAACTATAGCATCAAATGCAGGCAATGGAATACGTAAATGTTCACCGTTTTTCGGATTTACAATCTCTTCTATGCTGCCAGTCTCCAGCGCGAAGACATTCTTTTGGATTATCCTGCAAGGAATATTAATGCTTTCAGGAGTAGTTAGGCTTATATTAGTAACCTGTAGAGGAAAAGAAAATTTGTCAGCAGCCCAAGTTGTTCCATAAGCATCGTTAACAGTATTTCCGTTTTCCATCTTATATCTAATTATTTGTTTTGGTATTGTTCCCGTTCCACAACATGGATCAATACAAGTTCTGGTAGTATCATGAATAGTAATTTTTGTTAGTAGTTCTGCTAAGCGGGGAGGGGTAGTGAATTGCCCAATGATTTCCCTTCTTGTAGATATTACAGTTCGCTCTAAGATGCTTTGAAGAGTTGTTTGATCAATATTCTCTAACCCATTATCTGATAAGAATGCATTAAACTCAATAATTTCATTCCAGCATTGATCAGGAACAAGATTTCCAAATTGTAAATCTTTAAATATATTAAAAAAGTCGCATTGATTGCTTATCGACGCTAAAATGCTTCTGGCCTGTGAAGGAGTAATACCATTGGTTATATTCTTCACTTCTCCCGCAGGGTTATGATATCGGCTAATTAAATGTGCAAAAACCAATTTATTTAACCAGTCAACTATTATTGTTTTTGCATAGGCCGTGTACATATTGGGTTCAGACGTCATATACTCGTACTGAACCTCATCCCACCATACTTCAATATAATTTTTAATTGTGATGTTTGTTTTGGCGCATTCTGCTAAATGGTCAGCAATTGAATTCTTGTTCCGTTCAATAATTTCAGGCATCAAGAATTCAGAGATAGCAAAATCAAAATTTCTCGGAATTAAAACTCCATTATCAAGGAATGTGTTTACCTCAATTAACACTTCTCCTAACAATTCTTCCCATTCAGACCTTCTTAATTCAACGGTAGGTCTGTCCGTTATATAATTTGTTTTATCCCAAAGTTTCGCTTCTTGATATACTCCATAATTATCCTTTATATACAATTTGCAATATGTAAAATTCCATAAGACGAAACTATTTAACCCTAAAAGACGTGCTTTTCTCTCTGCATCGTTACGAAAAGCCGTATTATTAATGCTAACATCAGGCATTTTGACTTCCCAACCCTGCAGAATTAGACCTTGAGCAGCGTCGCCATAAAGGATAACGTCCGGGAACATAACTGATCCGCTAGCATTGACTGTAGTTTCACCGCCTGCGTTTTTTATCCGTAAAGTTTTGCCTTTAACGAAGTTAGAAATATAGGATATCATTTGCCCCGACCAAAATCTTTCGTTCTTATTTAGAACAACACTTGCAGCCATCACAAACCTCCGTCATGCAAATCATCTAAAATGCTTTTAACATTTTTCCAAAAACTCCTTAATTAAGTTGGCTTCAACGATTGAACTTTTTGTTTTTTTATCTAATGATTCCCACGCAAGAAAAAGCCTTCGTTTAGCAACATCAATGTAATCTATAGTCTCCTTTTTAAAGAGAGCAACATTTTCATTTTTCTCAATTCCAATGAAATTGCGACCTTCCATTAATGCTGCAACAAGAAAAGAGCCACTTCCAAAGGTGTTGTCCAATACAATATCCCCAGGGTTTGTGTATGTACGAATCAAATATCTTCCTAGCTCAACTGGTTTCTGAGTTGGATGTATTACATCGCCTTCACTTTCAGCAGTTTTCATATAAATAACATCTGTTGGATATCTTTCTCCCTCACTAAAAACATGCTTGGGACCAAAGTCACCGTAATTACCGCACAATTGGTCTTTTCTAACCCCTTTGTCGTAAGGCTCCCCAGCAGTCATTTGGGGGTTATATGTGGGTTGTTTTTTGTAAAAAACACATACATCCTCATGCTTACGTAAGGGCTGTTTCTTAGCATTTAAAAAATTAGTAGATTTCGACTTTTGCCAGATCCACTTATACTTATATATTTTAGGTTGACTAAGAATTAATTTTGCTGTAAACAGACCATTTGCCGTCAGGACAATCGCTCCGTTAGGCTTAATTATTCTGTTATATTCCTTCCATAATAGATCCAACGGTATGTAGCAATCCCATTCATTTTGAGTCATTCCATACGGTAAATCGCAAAGTATCATGTCAATTGACTCATTTGGAATTTCTTTCATATATTCTAGGCAATCACCTTCAAATAGCTTGTTAACCATTTTATTTATAGACTTTGTATCTATATTGCTGCTCATATAACAACCCCCCCTAATTTCTAAGTATAGATTGGCTACCTTGAAGAATAGGTTTAATGTAACCATTCAAGCAATAGTTCCATGCGTCAAAATCCCATTGTATTATTTTTTTCCTAGAGCCGTATCGTTAGAGGGTTTTGTACCGAATGCATTTGCCGGCATAATTATTCCTCTATCAATTCATGTTCCGCAAATTCAAGTTTCCCCGCTTTGTAGTCTGCCACTTTCTGCTCCAAATAGCGTATATTGCTTTCCGAGCAGAACGGATCAGCAGATAATTCAAATGGGATCCGGTTCTCTCGTGCCACCGTTTTAAGGAAGATATTGATTGCTGCAGACATACTTAACCCTATAGTATCAAGAGTTTTTTCTGCATTCTGTTTTACTTCATCATCAACGCGCAAACTTATTTGTGCCATGTATACCACTCCTTTCTTGTGAGTATATTATACCACAGAGTAAATAATATACAAGCATTTTGCTATACATTTGCTTTTGCGTTTCATTGGGAAATTTAGCAAGAATACCCCACGGCGTTAAGCCGCAGGGTATCTAATTTTACATCTATCTTGTGTTGTCTTGCGTTGAATCATCTTCGTACATATTCCCATTAATAGTAATTCTTAATGCTGGATTTATGTATCCACAAAGTTCTACATTCACATTAGAACCTCGCAGCCAAGACCCTGAAAACCATACTGGAATTTGGTGAGTAACAGGGCTTTGTCTTGTACCAGGTAATGCTACACCTGTATAGATTAATCGGTTATTATAGTGTGATACGGGGTTAGCCGGGGTAGTAAATGTGGTTCCGTTTCTAACTAGAGGAATTACTCTTGCCTGCCTTGTTCCCTTTTGCGGGTTACTTACATCCCATCCGGAGCCGGCCGGTAATCGTACCTCTGCATTGGTAAATCCTGAAACAGTAGCATTTGATTTCTTATAGTTTTTATTGCATCCTGAATAACTGGAACTACTTCCGACAAGCTTAATATCTGCCGTTGTAGTACGATCATAAGCCGTTAAACTAAACCCGTACCCAGACTTAAATGTAGTTGGCCCACCGTTAGGTTTATCGGCTGTTATAGCACCACCCACATCGATATCAAGGGAATAATAGTAGGTGTGAGTACAAGGATGGCCAGGGCAATATCTAACGGTTTTTGTAATAGGTGTACCATCTTCTGTGTATCCCGTAGTTACTGTTCTGGTCTTACAACCAGGGGAGTGATAATATGTATGATGTTCTGTTTCAGACCATTCTACATGATTCACACAACCGTCTGAAGTGACGATGGCTGCCGGAGTCGTTCCTTCCGGTGGGACTGGTGTTTCCGGTGCTTTTGTATGGTATGAAAGTACAGTTGGGAAGAACACTAAATAGTGATCTGTTGGTGTGCCGGAGATGTTTAATGCAGCGGTTTGTTCGATGGAATTATATATTCCTCTTAACCCGGCATCTCCTGTTTTCATGTTTGCTTCACCACCCCAAAAGGAATAGATCATGGATTTAAAGTTTTGTAGATCTTCATCTATTAACTTGTTTTGAGTATTGATGGTTTCCACTCTTACGGTGCGGTTATCGTTGGCTAGACCTTTGTAATATACATAATAGGAGTATGCTTCGCTAGATAAATCCCGATAATATTGAGCTTGTTTCCCGGTAGATGATCTAGCTTTTGCGTTGTATTCGCCATATTTAACATAATAGGATTGCCACAGTGTAGTGTATCGCTGTTTGTCTGCTTCACTTATAACGGGTACGGAAACTATGGTTCGATCTTCCTCTACTTGGACTTTGTCTTTGTAGAATAATTCAAATACCTTACCTATATTATATGTTTCGGTCTTTCCTGTTAACTTGACCTTACAGTTATATGAAACGTTCTTTCCGTCTACTTCAGGAGTTGAGATGTTGGTTAAACTGGAAGTAACATAATCGCCATATGTGTCGTCATAGTTTGTATATTTTTCATCGCCATCGCTTCCGGTCACGCAGTTCATAGATGCGGTTTCCCAAAAGGTACTGTTATTAAGATAGCTTGTATCTAACCATTTAACACTCTCCACTTCTACATCTGAACCGAAGGTTAGGTCGATATAATAGGTTTGAGTGGTGTTCAGAAGCCCTTTACTTGCTTGGGGAATGGACCATACACCCATATCCAAGTGGTATTTGGTTTCTGGTTCTTCCTCTACCCCGAAGGCGGGAATATATACGAAAGTCATGGTAATAATTAAAATGGCGGTAACTAATATCCGGTATTTATTCATCGAGTTCTCCTTTCTTCATTAAAAAAACGCCCTTTAAAAAGAGCGTTTTCATGAATATTAGATTCTATTTTAAGTCGTTATAGTAAAATTCCCATCTATCAAGGTCATAGTTTAGGATTGCGAAATATTCCACAGAACTTAGTGGATGTTCAAACTCCCAAGAGTTATTCCCACTTTCACGAATTATTACAGAACGAGCTAATCTGTTCCCTGCTTTATCAAATATGTATAACGGGAAGTGCGAAAAATATCTTACATAAAACTCGGTTGGTGTGGTGTATTTATCTACTATCGTCATCATCAGAAGGTCGGTAGAATCGTATACTACATAATCGTAATCCTTAAACCCTCCATCCATATTCACTTCTACACCTTTCGCAAAATCATAAGCGGAATCTCCCTTTTCGATTAATCCCATGATTTCGTCAATATCATCTTCTGTCAAGGTTAGTCTGTATATAGGTTCAACCAGTCTTGTGAGCATGGTGGCTGCGTGCGCCCTGTTTGCAGGTTCTTGCGGTCCGAACCTGTTATTCTCCAGGCCGTTTATAAGACCTCTTGATACGGCTTGTGCAAGGTACTCGTCGCAGTAAGAACATATTTCGTTTCTGTCTTTAAACATATTCGTGGAAGCATCGCTAAATTTATCTTCCTTTAATATAAGTTGAGCTGTTCGCTCCATGATCACAGCCATCTTTTCTCTGGTAATCGGCTTATTCCAGTCTGCTCTTTCAAACATTCCTTCCGGAGTGATTTGAAGTTCGATTGCCGCGTTCATATAATTTGTAGCCCAATGGGAAAGTAGTCCGGCTTTTTCTTTCTCTCCGTCTACCAGAGCGACTGTGGTTTTTACGAACTCTGCAACAGTGATGTTGTTACCTGGTTTAAACTTTCCGTCAGGGTATCCTTCCATCCCTTCCTTTGCTACCATAGTATTAATGTAAGGTTCTGCCCAGCCATATCCCGTTAGATCCGGGAAACTTGTGGTATCTGCAGATATGAAACCGATTGAACTAAAGATTAAGACAACGATTAATAGTACGCTTAGTATTAGTTTCCTTTTCATTACTTTCCTCCTTTTTGGGTTGCTGTTGTTTTATTAACCTTATTATAGCACAATTAGAGGGATTTTGCAACATTTATAGACCTATTTTCTGAATTTAATATTTTTCCCTTTAAATGATTTTTTGTTATGTGTTTCGTCCGTTTCTTCCGTATAAGCTGGAAGCCTATAAGACATTACCCTTTTTCGTTGTCTGAACCTGTAAATACTTTGTATATATTCTGTTATGCTTTCATTATGCATACCAACCAATGTTACCATAACAACGGGTAAAAGAATAACAACAAATAAAATAATCCTTATAGTTACATCAAAATACGAAAACAACAAAGAGCCACCTTTAAATAGAATCAAACCTATTATAATGGCTTCGATAGTATTTCTAAATTTAAAAACACCGCCAAATACGCCACCGGCTTCTTCGTAGTTATGTGGAATGATATAAACATTACTATTTTCATTATCCATAAAATATCACCTCTTATTTTGTAAACAACTCTTTGATACCTCCAACCGCACCGTCTAGAATTGAACCTATAGTGCTTTTATATACTAACTTTTGTGGAAACGTTGCATTATTTAATGATTCATAATCTATAGGAAGTCTTCTCCAATAGTATACATCTGACTGGCTATCAATTATGCTTCGTCTTTCTAGTACGGATCCACCATTTTTACCGGTACGGCAATGTAAAATAATAGGTTCGCCCGTATCATCTCTACATACATATATACCAATATGTCCAAATGATGTTCCCGCTTCTTCTCTGGTCTTTAATATAATATCACCAGGTAATAAACTACTTTCGGATATTTTAGGAGCGGCTTCTCTATATCTACTTGTGCCCCAATGATTTGTGCAACTACCATTTGTGCAGTCACACATATAGTCTTCGGTTACTCCAGCTGCTCCATATACCCATCCAACATACGAACCACAATCTAAACCGTAAGGTATCATTTTCCCTACATTTGATGCATCTGCTGAATATGTTTGTTTTTTTAGCTGTCCCCATTTCCTGCTTAAGTATGGGCCATCATCAGCATGACCATTTAGGAAATATGGTATTTTACCAACAGATTGAAGCCCAATATTAACAATAGACATTCTTGCCGGAATCAAATCTGGATATTGTTCATTGACCCAATTCATAACTTGTGCAATTTCTGCCGTGGATAATGGACCGCCTAGGTAAGATCCAGTCCCTCCTGCCATATCATACAATATAGCCAAATGAGATAATGTCATGGATGATATTGCGTCTAGGTTAGTTGTATCGGAAGCTCCTAATTCATAGTGTCCTTCCATGTCTATATTAAATGCACCTGTGCAAAGGTCATTAACGTCAAGGTTATGAATAGTTGGTTTATAGTAATAATGATGGATAACTTTAGTATTTCCTTCTTCATCTGTGATTACTTCGGGTGCATCAAATCTTACTGGTTGCCCACCATCTTCTTCTCCGTAGTAGGATATTCTGTAAACATTATTCCCATGTGTTTTATCAGGAGTGTTTTTATAATAAGTATTAATCTTGCCTTTTATATCTCGTTCACAGTTTTTATCTAGTTCAAATGGTTGTTCTATGTGATTTCCTTCTGTATCCTCTTCTGGTTTCATATTATTTATAGATACTGAGTAAGCGGCAATAATGGCCACATAGTTGTATTCGTTGTTGAATATTGTGTTAGCAACAGGGCCCTGCTCGGCATCGGTTTCTGTGTTTTCAGATCCCCCCACCGTTAAGTCGACCAAATGACTCATGGTAATATTATAATCTAGGTTGTTTTCCATACACATGGTATGTATCGTATCTTTTGAATGTAAATATGCTTCGTCTAGTACATTTTTAACAACAATAAATACGGACTCTTCTTGTTCATAAGCGACATCAATTTCATAAAGGTCCCTTTCGATCTCCTCTGCATAAACAGGTGGTGGATTATTAAACGGGTTAATGTGAAATATTGAATTAAAGACTGCGCCGGGTAAAGAGGTCACTAATGATGTTAACCCAAACATAATGAAAAGAACGCCGATGATGATTTTTTTCCAAGGAAGTAAACTTGCTGCAAATAATGCAATCCCAACAGGACCACCAGCAGCACTTGCTGCACCTTTTGCAATGGCAGCACCAGTCCTAGATGCTAATTGCTTTTGAACGGTTTTAGTTGCGACATGTTTTGCGGCCCCTGAACCCGGTGTTTCATTTAACCCTTGGTTTATAAGATCACTCATATAATAACCTCCTTTCTAATAAAAATAATAACAGACGGGCAACTGTTGCCCGTCTGTTAAAATGGTTCTATTATCTTTTTATAGAGTTATAAAACTTAGCACCTTGATTGTCTACAGAGTATGATGCAGGAGCTGGCGAAAACTGGCTAAAAGATTCATCCATTAACGGTTTTCGTTCTCCAATAATACCATCTGCCCTTTCTTGCAATGCAATACGATTCCATTCAAAATGGCCATCTCCGAATGTTTCCATCGACACATTAGAGCTTTCCGGGACATCATATAGAGCGCGAGGCGAATACTGAAGCATATCACCATCAGGTGTATAGACGTTATATGCACCGGTATGCAAATCTTCGCCGGAATTAGGATCGTACTCTGTAATAGCTTCGTAGTGGAACCCTGGTTGTTCTTGGGACATAGTATCTAAATAGGATTTTAGGTCATTACCGCCATACACATCACTCAACGTACCGAGATCTCCATGCCCTGCCATATAATAACTTTTACCATCCGTGCCCGTAAATGATGCAAACGAATAATTTGGATCGGGCGAACATGAATCGGTGGGTCTAATATTAAACCTTGAACCATCGTTGTATGCAATTTGTGCTTCTCCTGGCTTATAGAAACTATTCTTAGTATCAACATTCCCTGCTTTTACCTGAGATATCCCAGCCAGGTCAGTAGCTTTTTCATATCCTTGGAATCCTTCTAATGTACCAGCTCCCATAGCAACTGAGCCTGCACTTTGAACAGAACCTGCAGCTCCGCCTCCTGCCATGTTTTTAATATTACTTCCACCCTTCAGTAAACCGGAACCTAGTTTGGACGCCGCTGTGACAGCTCCTCCCATACCAAGTACTGTGGCTGCAATAGCACCGCCTAAGGTTGCCCCTGCTTGTGCTGTTGATAGTCCAAGAGAAGCCATGTGCCGATCTATTTGTTGTCCTAGTTTTAAAAATGCTAGTAAGCATAGATTCCAAAGAAAGTATTGACTAAATTCAACGCCTCCGCCAACAGGGTCAGGCATATTATACATGGCGCTTAAAAATACCTTTAGGAAAAATATGTTAAGGAACATTAATATGTACTGAGATGCCATCATCTTGACCCAACTTTGAAAAACGGGACGTGTAGATGCGGAACCTATCATGGAAAATGCAAGTGGAGCTGTATAAAACATAACTCCTAATATAATATATCTTTCGACTATCTCTAACAGCAATCGAATATATGCCCAGCCAATCGCGAGGACGAATATAAATGTAATAAGACTAAATCCGACAGTACTCATTGTTAAGCCAAGGGTGTCTTCCATGAGCACTGCTTCCCATCCGCCTTGTAAAGGCCATTGAAAACCTTCTTTAAATATTCTTACTACTTCCCCCCCGAGTGTTTCGGGCATTTCGGCAGGTTGGCCTTCTACTTGGACTATGGCGAATTGTTTATATATATCATTAAGAGGTTCTTGTATAACAGTTATAATATCGTAACAAAAAACCATTAATACAAATCCTAATGATGAGCGTCCAACTAAAGATATTGGATGTTCGCCGTCGGATAGTGGTCCGAGGAATCCTTTGGCTAATTGGAAGAATAATATAACGAAAAATAATCCATAACCTAATGCTAGAATCATGGGTTGCATTTCGTTACCCGCTGCCGGGAAAAATTGGTCAAATATCCCCACAGCATTTCCTTCTTCGTCGAATTTAGAAAACTGCAAATCGAATGCTAACAGAAATTTGGTCGTGAGTAGGGATAATGCATCCGATATGGCGGTCGTTATAGTTTGGATAAATCCATTAATCATCCATCCCAATGTTCAGACCTCCTTTCTTTAATATACAGCTTGGTATTATCGGTATAACTGCGTGGGGAGAGAATTTCGCAGTTTTTACCCAACGAAATCATCCCAAGCAGCAGAACCACCTTCAGTAAGATCGGATAGAAAATTGAAGATGAACCCTAACAAGTTGATGATTACCCATGTAACGATTACACGCTTTAGCCACATGTTGGCCGTTTCGATTGTTCTAGGATTAGCTGCCAACATTTTAAACAATAATGCGATAAGGGATATTAACAATGCTAAGCCGGTTGAAATTGCAAATAAAGCACCATACAAATCGCCCATAATGGTTTTGACGTTGTCTAACATGTCATCACCTGCGCCGAATATGGTGGTGATTGATGTATAGACCATGACAAGACCAACGACTAGACCGATATATGTTTTAGATATTATCGGTTTGTTTGTCGCTAATGCAGTTTGCATGTTCATATACATGTTTAGTGATTTTTCTTTTAGATGTTTCATTTTACTCCTCCTGTTTTTTTTTGTGTGGGTTCTCTCCCCTTTGTGGTTAATAAACATTTAAATAATGGCAGAAAAATAAATTTCAAAAAACAAAAACACGACAGCAAATTATTCATTTACTGACGTGTTTTATTACTTAACGATCAGCATACTTTGGAGGGCGTTGGTACTTTTTCCCTCAAAAATAGACTACTTTTAATTTTCCACACACTATTTGACACTATCATTCTAACATGTCAAGTACACACCGTCAAGCACAGTTTTTATGTTTGTTGCAATATACATGTTTCTGCAAATTTAATTCTATGATATTCTCCATTTGGCCCCCATAAACACATAGAATATTTTTCTATTGCCACTATTAATCTTTCCCTTAAACCGGACACTGACAGATTAAGAATTTCTGATTGTTCTTTCCGTGTCAATATACTAGTTTCTGGGTTGAGATAACATACTTGGAGCACTTCAGTATATATTGGGTTTTCTTTTTTTTCTAAATCCTTAAGAGCTGTTTCAATTCTGGCAACAAAATCCAAAACTACAGCAAGGTCCTCTTCCGATGTTTCTCTTTTTCGCTTTGTGAAATTGTTAAATATGGTTTCATGTTCTAATAGGTCTAGATAGGATGGATATTCTTGACATCCAATAATATCATCCAGGTATTCTTTAAGCCTGTCGTGGCGGTCCTGATATGAGTCAACTTTTATGGCATGGTAGTTCTCAAGTAGTTGACGAGTGTCTTTGAAAAAAAGTCCATGAAGTTTGTGATTTTCTTCGTTGGGAGTTATTAGTGCTAACAATATCTTTTGGTTTTTGATTGACATTCGTTCTAATGTCATGATTGCCTCATCTTGTTGGTTGTCAATAGTACGGGGATAATTGGGTTCCTTCATTACTGACCTCCTGACATATCTGGGTTCTGTCTAAGCTTACATATGAAATTGTTGAATATATTATACTTCGCTTAGTGGGATTATGTCAAGGTAATTTCTGTAATATATGTATGATGTTTGTCATATGTTGTATACAATCTTGCCGAATTGTTGCCGTATTGCGTTTTATCATAATTTTACAATATGCAAATTCTATTAAACAGCCCAATTATCCATATCCATATTAGATATATTATCGGATGTGGGATTACCAATGTCGGAAAATGTTACAACAAATTTATATAGACATTCCTCTATATGATTTTTGATTAAATCGTTTCCTTTTTGGTAGTATGAAGACAACACATAGATAGCTTCAGATGCTTTGTGCGCTCTTGCTATAGGATCGTGATTGGCTGCCTGATAGTATTTGACGGCTTTAGTAATTAATCCTGCACGTTGGCTGGAATCTTTGAGGTTTACGAGAATATCATATACTTTTTGATGCTCCGGGTCCTTTTTAGAAAATTGAAGTGAAAACATAGAGCGTTTATGTTCGGTTTTTATTGGCTTATCGTAATGTGCAGATAATAGTGTTTTAACATCTTCCAAGGTCTGAATATTATAGGTAGTTATGATATGCCGAATAGACTCAATGATATCTATTACTCCGATTGATTCATCATCCTTTTTATTTATGTAGCATATGATAGCGGTTGCTATATATGTTGATTTTTTCCGTTCTAACCCATATAAATATTCAAATACGTTTCTCCCTTCCTCTGTCGATAATACCGGCGCGAAATTAATTTTTATTTTTAAGTCTTTGACTTCTTTTTTTGTTTCCATTTTATGACTCCTCCTATTTACTAATATTTTACCTTTAATATGCGAAATTGTCAATTTAATGTACTATATTTAACACATAAAAAAAGCGCCCGGTAATTCCAGGCGCTTTTAGTTTTGTTTTATTTTATATGTTTTGCTGCTAGATAATCGTCAAGACCTTTGTAGGATGAGTCCCAAGTCGTTATGGAACAACTTATCCCATAGTCTATTATTATCTTTCGCAGTTTTTCTGTGGCTTGGGCCACATGTTCATTTTCGAACATATCCATGTCATACGCGATATGGATTTTACGTGTTCCTCTTTTTTTGAGTGGCCTTAAGTATCCATGTAATTGCCGGATAGAGTTAACTCCTGGTACACCCAATGTTAGGAATCCTGTATAATGTGCTATGACATCTGCCTTTAAGGGTCCTTCTGTTAATATAATTTCAGAATAATCCCCCTTCCAACCTAGATTGCAATGCACATAAGCTTTGGCCCTTGCACCCCTATGGGGAGAGGACCACGTTAAGTATTTGCCTCCTCCTTTTAGTGGCTCATCAAGTCGTACTTGGAGCCCTTGTATTTCGTTTCTTCCGGTTCTAATTGGGATCATAATGCCTGATGGCATAGTGAGCAATGTCCAGCCATAACTATCCTTATAGAACCCTGGAACGCCGTCTAATATGCATCCTCTTTCTAGCAGAGACTGACATAATTCTCTTAACCCGGTAGCCGGATAGCTCTTATATCCGTTTTTTTGTATAACATCTTCAGGTAGTCCCCTGGCATGTAAATTGTCAGAATGCGTATTATATAATTTAAGCATATCCAACATATTACAATATGTTAAATCACGGTGTTTAAGTGGAGCACATTCAGGTTCCTCTTCGATTAGTTTAGTAACATGTGTTACTGCCTTGGCTTTAGATCCTTCGCGAAACTCGTTGATATCCGCGGCAGCTTTTTTATTTCTTTTGCGCTTGTCTGCATCAGTTATATCTCGATGAAACGCCCAAAAGTCTAATACACCACCGCCCAAACTACATCGTGGACAATTCCATACATTGAGCTTGTAATCCAAGTTCATTGTTTTACGCCGCTTGGCGGAGGAACCACAATTTGGGCAGATGATATTGACTGAGGACTTATTTGTCGGATAATCTAAACCCAACATGTTGACCGCATCAAGCAAATCAATCTCCCCCATAATTACCTCCTATTCCATAGCAGCGAATGTATCGATGGCCTCAAGAACATGCGATGGGAACTGGCTTCGAAGTTTGTCTGTTCCTTTGGAAATAAGCGTAATTACCTGAGGCTTAGTATCATATATTTCGCTAATTTTTTGCCCCAGATGTAATGCATAATTTCCAATCATCCCATTCTCTTTCGATTCAAATATAACTTCTTTTAGATCTACAATTGCGACCTTGGGTTCATCACCCTTTTCTTCTTCGGTCTCGCATTCTTCCCCGACATTTTTTTCCGCCTTTTCTTCTTCAGGTGTTTCAACAGGCTCGACAGCTTCAGCATCCTTTAGTTCCGGCTGTTTCACATCTTCTTGTTTTTTCCCTTGCTTTGGTTTCCCCTGTTTTATGGTCTCTTTTTTTACAGGCATATCTTCCGGCCATTCGATTTCTTTCAAATCGATTACTTTACGTTCAGCGTACTGTTCTCCGCTAACAAAAGCTTTGATTTCGCAGCCAAATCCAGCGATAGTTAATGCTCTACCAATGGCTGCTGTTTGACATGTCTCAAAGACTGGAAATGCGGCATCCGGCGTTTTGTATCTTTCCGAATACCCCACTGCTAAAAAAGCTTCTTCCGGGTCATTTTTAGAAGCATAAATCTTTGCAAGGAAAGATACATGACTTGACGGAGATTCTACTCTCTCCACGACAATTTTACCGTCCGGGTATTTAAGTCGAAACCATGTCTCTTGTGCACGAACAGGAAGAAACATTTTCACTTCACCCGTGTCTTCCGTGATTGTTTCCCCGGTGCTCCAATCGGTTGCAGGTTCCAGGTGGTCATAAGGGTTAAATCCTTCCACCTTGTTAAGCAGATATTCCTGCTTCTCTTTTACTTCTTTCACCATTTTGATCCTCCTTTGTTTTTGCAAAAACAAAAAAAGAGCAGTATTTGCTCTTTTTACCTAATATATTCTAACAGCCCAAAGGCGTGTTGACGGAGTATTAACTTTGTTGGGAATAAACTTTTTTTGGTTTAACTTAAAATAATAAGACTTTATACAAGTATTATAATCGTGCGGGACATAATTGTCAACATAATCATGTTAAAAAATAGTGCTTTGCAATTTAGAAAAAAAACAAATTAACCCAGTGGGCAACACTTGCCCGGCATGTTACCGGCGATTAATTTTATCCCTTAATCGTATTAATGTATCAGACATTTCGTCAATTTTCGCCAACAAGTCTTCTGATTCTTTAACCGGCAGTCTGGTGGATGAATTAATAATTATTTCTAGGGCCGTATTTGCCTTTTTCAGCGTGTTTTTAGTGCTTCTTGATAATTGCCTTGGGGTCTCTGTTTTTGGGGCTGGTTTTTGAGTATTTTGGGCTTCTTTTAGTAGTTTTTTAATAAAAGCCTTTAATTCTTCGACGCTATACCCTTTTTCTGATTTCGCAATATCCACTTGCAGTACAATGCCATCCAAGGTGTCTTTAGGCAATGTACTTAAAATAAGGGCTTGCCGAATACTAATATACTCTTTGCGCAGCCAGTCCTGACAACTGGGTGGCAATGAACCTAAAGCAGAATAGTTGTGTACAGTTCTTGATGACATGCCTAGTATTTCAGCAATTCGGTCTCTTCTTCTACCAACAGCTTCTTCCCCACTTTCCTTTTCCTTTTTGGCCATTTCTTCTTCCAGTCTTTTAATTGATAGGCCAAGATCCAAAGGGGATTGTTTCCGAACGCTTTTATTTTCAGTTATGATAAATATAAGTTCTTCTGACACATCGTTAAATGGAGGGATAATTTTGATTGGAACTCGGTTTTCCCCTGCTTCAATAGCAATAGATAATCTACGATGTCCCGATACTACAACGTATGGTTTTTCACTTTTTGGATCTGGGTTTTCATAAACGATAATATCATTATTGATTCCGTCGGAAGTGATGCTTTTGGCGAGCAAATGCCATTCCTCATCCTCTTCCATGCTAAATGTGTTTAAACAATTAGGCATTAACTCATGTGGGTCAACTTGCTTACGGACAGGTTTGTTGCCAGCTGTTTTTATTGATTTTTCAATAGAGTTATTTTCGAGGGTTTCATCTTTTCCGATTTTTACATTTTGTATTTCACTTAATATAGATTTTTTACCTGCCATATCTATTTCCTCCCTATTCGGCTAATAATTTCGTTGGCCACTTCTATATATTCATTTGCGATATTACTATCTGCTGCATAATAGCAAATTGGAATCCCCTCTTTTGCAGAATTTTGTACCGTGGCTTTTACTTCTCTTATGGGCGGATTTATAAATGCAAATCCCGTTTCCTCATTATCATTTTTTAAATACCCCAATACATCATTGTCGTCTTTGCGTTTGTTGGAATACATATTAAACAGTGCCCCCAGATATGTCAGATGACGGTTTCCATAAGCCCCTACTCCCATTCTAATTGTTTCTAGAGTTTCTCTTGCCTGTCTATATGCTTCAATGGACATTTGATCACTTGTGATGGGTATCAACACATGACTGGCGAAAACCAACCCGTTTAATACGAGCGGAGAATTGCGATCCGCCTTTAGGTCTATGAAGATGAAATCATAGTCATCTTCTAAATCTGCGAAAAGTATTTTCATGGTATCTTCTGTGCCAGGAGTTAATTGTTTAATTGCCTTATCAAGACGTGGAGAAGCTGGCATTAGATATAGATTTGAAAAGTTGGTTGGGACGATTGACACTCTTGGATCCTGAACGGTTTGGTCATAACTATAATCCATAAAAAGTTTGGCATATTCAATTTCAGCAGATTTATCATGTTGTAATCCTTTTGTGGCTCCTTGTAATGGGTCTGCGTCAATTAGTAAAACCTTATGTCCTCGTTTGGACAATTCGCCAGAAAGAGCCAACGTACATGATGTTTTTCCAACCCCGCCTTTAGGCGAATAGATACATATTTTAGTTGCCATATTTTACCATCCTTTTGTATGATGTGATTTTATGTGCCAATTATAGCACATAAAAAATAGCATTACAATAGTTTGTTTTTTTTGTTTTTGTTAACCTAAGAGGCAACAACAAACCATGAGCGAGTTATAGGTGAGACAACTAACAAATAGAGCAGGGAATAATGACATTATTTTTACTCATGGTTTTAGCTGAACAATAGAGGTGATAGGGTAGCGTGGGCAAGTGTTGCCCGCCGTAAAAAAAGGGATGTTAAAATAGTTAATATAGGCAAACCAGAGTTGCACGGGCAAGTGTTGCCCGCCGTAAAAAAAAGGGATGTTAAAATAGTTAATATAGGTAAACCAGAGTTGCACGGGCAAGTGTTGCCCGCCGTAAAAAAAGGGATGTTAAAATAGTTAATATAGGCAAACCAGAGTTGCACGGGCAAGTGTTGCCCGCCGTAAAAAAAGGGATGTTAAAA
>Ga0334899_1000191_pt1 | contig 90894 bp, 109 predicted proteins | sample GraSluR3_MG_FD_207219 | JGI IMG/M metagenome (GOLD analysis project Ga0334899, IMG submission 207219) | Sludge microbial communities from methane-producing bioreactor in Wageningen University, Netherlands - Granular Sludge_8_08-R3 | ecosystem: Engineered > Bioreactor > Anaerobic > Unclassified ...
CATTACCTGCCCATTTCTAGCCTCATTCCAATTATCCCTTACTAATGTAAAATCTCTCTTATAGGCCGCTTCTAAAATAGTATCTATAAATACTCCATGAGGTACAGGAGTATAAGAAGCTGTTTTTGCAGGTAAAGGTACCTGTCTTAGTTCTATTTGTGTTGTCATAATCTACCAGCTTGCATGATAATAAAAGTCACCTCCTTTTTCTAAGTAAGGCTCTAACATTTCCACTGTTTCTTTTAAATCTTGAATATAGTATTCATCATATTCTGTGGAACCAAAGAAAAATCCTGAAGTAGTTGGGAGCAATTCTTCTGCTATACTAACATCTTCTACTAGTTTGCCATCTTCTAATATATCTATCCATTCTCCATCTTCTAATCTTTGTCCATTTTTTACCTTACCATCTATTAGAACTGTAGTAGATATAATCTTTTTACATATATCTACAAGTTCCTTTAATTTAGACTCATCTACATAGTATGTATCACAATCATCAGCTCCTTCTTGTACATTTTCTACAAACCAATTATGAATAGCGTTAGCTTTTCTCCAGTAGGCAATTTCCTCTTCAATATAGCTTATTTTGGCTACATTAATACTATCTACTGGTTTACCATTTTTAGTTATGGTAATATTATACATTTCTTCTGGTTTGTAAAAACTCCAATTTTTAACGTAGGTTCTCCTACTTAAATACATATCTAATCCCATGTTTACAATATTTTAATTATTACTCCTGGATTATCTTTATCATAAGAATACCATTGCCCATCTACCTCTAAAGGAAAAGGAAGAAAGTAATCCATATTATCATCTTCTATAAAACAATGTGCAACCATTAAGTCCGCAACTATTTGACAAAGATTATGAAAATCTGCTTTATGTTTAGTACCTCTTACAAAATGAAACCCTATTTTTAAAGGATACTCTTTATTACCCACTAATTCTAAGAAAGGTTTCTTATACAGCATAAATGTATTAAGCCTTCTAGCATACCCCTTTACAGTTTTTTCTCTAACAGAATACTTTTGAATACCATAACTATTTAAGAAATTTTTTACTGTCTTAGACATAAAACTTCCTTTAGTAGTATTTATCTTACTGTTCTTAGAACTAGGTATGTTTCCTTTTATGAATAAAGTATCCATCTAGTTTAGTTTCTGTAACAAATTCGTTAAATATTCAGAATTAGTATGTTTATATCTTCTTTCTATTATATCTAACATCTTTTGTTCCTGTATTTTAGTTCTTTTAACTCTCTCTGCTATCTCTTCTGCTTTTCTAACTTGCGGTAAAGTTCTTTTAGCTAAAGCATTTTGATAGTCCATTATGTAATCTTTATATTTACCCATATTATATTATTTAGTTATTATTGGGTCTAGTAACTTTTTAAACTTCATTTAAACAATTTTATTTGATATTCTAATAATTTATTAGTACATTTGTTATTATAAACAACACTTATATGAGCAAAAAATTAACAAATTTAGAATTTGTAGAGAAATGTAGAAAGATACATAAAAACTTCTATGATTACTCTGAAACAATTTATACCCGTAATAGGGATGATGTAATTATAATCTGTCCTATACACGGAAAATTTACTAAAAATGCTGCTCAACATATTAATGGAAAAGGATGTAATGAATGTAATTATAATAGTAAACTAAAAGAGTATCTTGAAGGAAATAGAAAAAAACCTAAAAGATACAGAGTCGATAAATCAGAACAAGCTCTAAAACCCTCCAAACCTTCTTTTCAAGAAAGACTGGATAAACTTAAACTTTTTCTTAATTCTGATTTAACTTTAATAGAGGATTATAAGCCTGTAAAAAATAAGTTTAAAGTTGTAGATAGATTAGGAATAGAGTACTTAGTTAAATATTTTGATCTATTAAAGGGAGGGCATCCTAAAATTACTTCTGCTGTAAATAAAACAAAAGCTTTTAGTATAAAATTAAAGCTTATACACCCCACACTAACAGTCATCAGTGAATATACTACTTCTGAAAATAATATTCTAGTGAAGGACGCATTAGATATTGTTTATCTGGTCAGAGCAAATGATTTATTACAGGGAAGTAGACCTACAATTCAGAGTGCTGTAGATAAAATAGACTGTTTTAGTAAGAAGGCTAATATAGTTCACCACAATAAATACGATTATAGTAAAATTAATTACATAGATACTTTTACTAAAATATCTATTTTTTGTAAAGAACATAGAAGATATTTCTTACAACAGCCCTCAGCACATTTAAATGGGCAAGGATGCCCCAGATGTGTTACTACAGTAGGGTATTCCAAAAAACAATTTTTAGAGTATTGTGCTGCATATAGTAAAAATACTCCTATTTTATACATTATAAGGTGTTTTAATGACAGTGAAGAGTTTATTAAAATAGGGATAACTGCCAAAAACACATCATTAAGATTTGCTTATCCTATACAACTTCCCTATTCTCATGAAATAATTAAAGAAATAAAAGGCTCCCCTGATTTTGTTTGGGATAAAGAAAAAGAGTTACACGAAGCGTGTAAAAAATTTACATATTCTCCCTCAATATTATTTGGAGGGCATACAGAATGTTTTACATTAGAATGTAAACAAATCCTTAAGAAAATTTTGAGTCCGTTCTAATCCATATTTTTCAACAAAATCAGAAATATCCTTAATTTCTTCCTGACTATATTTTTCTTCAATGTATACATAAGGAATATTATACCTACTAGAAAACTCTTGCGCTTTAGCTATACCTGTAGCGTCATTATCATAAAACAGAATCAGCTTATTAAATCTTTTACTTTGCTTTTCAAGATACTTTTTATCTAAAAATAAGCTTTCACTAGGAGGAGCTACAGATACATATCCTAAAGTATATAAAACCATTACATCTTTTAAAGACTTTGTAACTATTAAAACTTCTCCTTTTTTGGGTAACATTCCTTCCCCCTGATAAGCTTTTCCTCCATTACTTAGCCATTTTATTTTTTTATGGTAGGGTTGATAAATTTTACGGAAAAATACAGAATTATCTTTCTCCCAGTAGAAATCGAAGCTGTAGGCATATTTATCTGCCTTAAACATTTTACCATTGACCCAAAAGTGTGTTATAGGAACTACAGAAAAAGCATTTAGTGTTTCCTCTGTAATATAATATCTACCATACCAAAAACTGTAATCATGCTTTTCCCAGTTTCTTTTTTTTATCTTTATAGAAGAATTTTTCTTATCTTGAAATTTAGGAGGTACTTTTATTTTAGGTGTATCAATTCTACTAGGTTTAAATTCTAAAATATAGCCTAAACCTAATTGAAAATCTCTATTAATCTGCTGCAATGCTTCAGGATAACTAACTCCAAACTTAGCCATAACAAAGTCTATAGCTCTATAACTTTTCCCTGTTCCAAAATCTGTATACAACAGATCTCCCTTAATCTGTGCAATACAGCAAGAAGGATTATCTTCCTCCCTAAAGTCTGAAATAAAATGTTTATTTACTTCCTTAAAATTGTCACTATAATAACTGAAAATAGCATATGCTGAAACTTTTGATAATATATTCTCTTTTGTTAATTCTTCTCCAAATCCATACATCTAATGTAATTTAAAAATCCTAGTAGGACTGTTGCCCTACTAGGATTATATAATTAGTACCTACTACTACTAAAACTGAGGTGCTTCAATTGTACCTTCAGGAATAAAATCATTTCCTGTAGGATCTGCATCTGGTTTTACATTAGCACTTACAACATTATCATATTTAGTAATCTGTAATTTAGTTTTATTAGCAGGTACCGTAATATCTTCAAATATGGGAGCATATGCTGGAAGAGTTGGGAAATCATCTTTATTAAGAATAACCTTAATCCTTAGCTCTTTATTTGCGTATTTCTCTCCAATATCCCTAATTACTACATTGCATAGACTTTTAAAATCTGTTACCCCTTGTGGCTTATAAGATTCTCCTAAAAACCTACGAGAAAGATTAGCAATAACCTTATTAAACTTTTCTACTGCTTTCTTTAAATCAGCCTCATTCTTTACATATGTTCCATCTACATTAGGCTCAAACCATCTTCTATTTGCTGTCTTACCAAATTTATCTTCAACAACTACTTCAAAATAGGCATTCTTGTCTCCTTCTGCTTCTACAAACTTTATCTCTTTAACAAATCTTCCTTCTGCAATTGCAGTTTCAGGGGTTACATCAATAAATTTACTTCCACCTACTTCTGAGGTATTCTCATCAAATCCGTAGCTTGTTGCTGTACTCATAAAATTAATTGTTTTTATTATTATTAAATTAGTTACAAAAAAGATAGTGAGGCTCCCCCACTCCTCACTGTGTTAGCCTAAAGTCTTGTCTTTTAATATTACTGGTAGACCACACCTCGCCACTGGCTAAATTGTCCTCCTCCTATAAATAGGATTAACGTTGGAGGGGTTTTAAGTAATGATATTCGTTGTGTTCAATAAGTCAAAGATACAATCTGAAAGCAATTCACAACACTAGAATTAGGTGTACATCCTATCTAGTGCGCTCATCCTGCATATCATCAGTATAATACTGAGAGAGGCTATGATGGCTCTATTTCTTAAATAACATCTTGTTCTGGAATATAAGGTCTTTGGAGAGTTTCAGTTAGTCCACTTTCTGAAGGAGTTGCTTCCTCAACTAATTCAAATCCTATAGAATACTTAGCTTTCTTAACACCTTTTAATTTAGGATTAGCCCATAAAACCTTAGCTTCTCTAGGATTAAGTTCATAATACTCATTAATCTCTTTCCTGCTCTTACCCTCTTCTAACATTGCTAGAATGTCTTTCAATACAATTTTTCTTTTTTCTTGCATATTAATTATTATTTATTATTTTACAAACTCTAATATTTTCTCTAATACTAAATTACTATCATTAGGAATTTGATATATCCCCTCTCCAAATATATCTGGTGGGCATTTAGAACTAGAATTATCTAAAGCCATATCAAACCATGCTTCTACCTTTTTATCATCTGTAAGTTTTCTATCAGCATATAATACTAAAGAAAACTCTTTTTCCACGGTACCTTCCCACGCTTTACCTTGAGTTTTAACTCTTCTTTCTTTAGCTCCTCCTTCATCTTGTATCCATTCATAATGAGCAGTAAGAAATACTTCTTTTTCTACATTTTTAACAGCTGCTAAGAACTTGGCTACCAGCTCGTTGTAATAATTCCAAATATCAAAACCTTTTTTAGTTGCTTTAGCTTCTGCTAAAAATAAATCAAATACTGCACTTAAACTATCTATTACAATACAATCTATTTCCTTATTATCATTATAAGCTTTTAAAGCAGCAAATACACCTCCTGTAGCAAATGGTTTACCGTGATATTTAAAATTTCCTTTAAATGGTAAAGGTTTGTTCTCTACATTTATAAATCCAGTTTTTTCTCTATTCATATTTCTAAAACTATATGTTTTTCCTTTACCCGATTGACTTACCAGTAATACTTTATAATAGTCTCTACTCATAGTTTATTTATTATCTCCATTTCCATTAACTAAATATTCCTAAGAAATTCCTCTAAAAGAGCTATATCCTCTTTCTTATCCTCAATTGATTTATTAAGCCTTTCTATTTTTTCTTTATAAGCCTCTTCTATATCTTTAATTTCTTGTTCTTGAGCCAGAATAAGATTTTTCTTAGTTTGTAACCCGTTAATAAATGCATGTACGTAAGCATCCATTTTATCAGAAGTTTCTAGTCTTTTAATATCAACTTCAAGAAAAGCATTGGAGTAGTTTTCTTTAAGTGTATCTAGAATTGCTTCCCCATCTACTAATTTATCTGCAAGTTGTATTTCTACACTCTCAATTTCTCTTTCTTTATCTCCGATCCACCTTTTCATGTTACGAATAGTTCTCTTTAATTCAGTGTGGAGTTTGCTACCAAATCTACCAATCATACCTTCTTCATTAGAATCAATGAAAGACATTACTTTTTGTGCCCAAGAGGCATCGGTCATTTTCTTTGTTGCCATAATTGTAATTTAATTTATTGGTTATTAAAATAATTAAAAAATGTTAAATTGTTTTGGAACTGTTTTCTTAATTGTTACTTCTATTTCTTCTCTATCTAGTAGAGATTTAGGTTCATCATGAATACATTTATGGTATAGACCCTGTACATACTCTAATTGACAAGGAATTTCATATGGCAAAGCTTTTCTTACATTTCTTGCAGAGGTCCAGTTACTTAGATTTATTTTCCCCGGAACATGTACTCTAAAACTAGTACCGTTAGATTCTTTAACTACTCCTGCGTCACCAACAGTGTTAGTCGCCCCTGATAGAGTGGTCAGTACTACCCAATCACCATCTTTATATGTTTCAGTCTTATCTTTGATCTCATCTGGTCTAGCTTTTCTTAAATCTGCTGGTCTAGTCCAGTTACCATACTCTGGTCTTCCTTCAACCCGTACTCTAAAAACTCCATTTGAAGTACTAATTTCCGTAATTACTCCTACATCTCCAATCTTATTATTACTAGAAGTAGTATTACCTGTAATTACTACATAATCTCCTACTTTATAAGATTCTTCAGATTTAGTTACAGAGGCTATTTCTTCTGGAGTACATAGTCTACAGTATTTAGCATCAACTCCAGTACTTCTACCTTTTTCAGGTCTTAGCCAAGTAGTCTCGTATACACAAATTTCAGCTATTTGAAATATAGGAATATATCTACCATCTCCATATTCATACCTAAAATCATTTCCATCCAAGACTTCTTCAGCGTATACCCAATCTCCAACCTTAAAGGGAATTTTAGAATTAGTAGGTATTTCTTCTTTAGTAGCTCTTCTAAAGTGTTTTTCCTCATAACACCAATACCAAATACTGCCATCTTCAAATGTAACTCCTTTTGGGTCTTTATACCCAGTAATCTGAACAGTCCTGCCAATATATTTATCCATATCAGAGCTCCAATTAATGTCACTTCCAGTGATTGTAATCCAATCACCAATTTTAAATTCTTCTTTCATGGTATTTTCTAAACTAAAATCTTTTTCATAATATTGACCACTATTTTGTTTTTTACCTTTAGTATCTATCCATTCTATGTGAACATATTTATCATCGTAACCTACAACTTTAGCAGAAGAACCTTTAGGAGCATTTCTACCTATATCGTTTACTAAATATATAGTATCTCCAAGTTTAAACTTTCTTACTTTTTCAGGTACCTCTTCTTTTCCCTCTTTTAGAACATACTTCTTAAATTGTTCAAGAGTTATTTCTGTATATCCCTCTAATGTATCAGAATACGGGGAGTCATTAGTATTCTCACGATTAATCAGAAAATCATAATTTCCTTCAATATGTGAGTGGCAGCCATATTTTTTATTAAACCAATCACAAGATTCTTGTCCTGCATCTTGTCTTATACACCATTTTTCAGGTAATACAAATTCTTTAATCTTATCAGGATGTCCATCTGGAAGATATTGTTGGATTTCTGATAAGTCTGTGATAAGTTTTGGAGTATATTTGTTCAAACAAAGATATCCATTTTTATCTTTGTTCAAACAAAGATATCCATTTTTATCTTTGTTCAAACAAAGATATCCATTTTTATCATAGAATCTACTTTCGGTATTGATACTCTCCGCCCAAAACTCTGTGTTATTCTTAATCTCTTTAAATTTAGATATCCATTTACCTAATCTGTACCACTTTCCAACTTCAAATTTAGGGGGTTTCTTACTAACTACTTTATCTATTAAGTCTTCAGAGTCCACTAGTATTCCTTCAGGTTCATCTCTAAATAAGGTCCATTCCCCAAAATCTTGATTATATCCTAACCAACACCATAAATTATCTTCGGGCTTAACATAAAACTTAATAATATTCACATTTACTTTTTCATCAATTTCTCTTAGATCTTCCCCCATATCTCTAAGTTCCACACTAGACCCTACTTTACAATAATATTCTCTGTTCATTTCATACATTGTTTAGTTTTAAATTATTCATTGTATCTATAGTTTTTAATTTCTTTGTATACTGTGTATCTGTAGCATACCCAACTTTTTTAAGAAAAGAATAATAACAATCTTCTATTAGCCTATTATGATAATCTTGCCATAAAATATAGTCTTCTACACTATCTGTCCAATGTTGGTATTTTGCATGATTTAAATTACTCCCTAAAGATACAGTATTTCTTATTCTGGGGTGCCTCATACCAAACAAGTTATTATTTACTGTAAACACTAGAGAGGTAAAATACCCAGTTTCTAGTATAGCCTGCTTTATAATAATTTTTTGATATTTGATGCCTCTTAAAGTTAGATACTCTTTAAAGTTCTCATAGGAGAAATCTAAATGTTGTAATACTGTTATTCTTCTACTATCTTTTACCCATTCATAGGGTATATTTGGGGCCAAAATATTAAGGTGGGCTCCTAAGACAATAAAAACTATTAAACATATTTTTTTCATAATTAAATAGTTAGAATTAATCTGCAAAGATAATATTTTTCTTTATACTATCAAAAGCATACTTCATAAGCTTAAGTTCTTGATTACCTCCTTTTATCAAGGTAATATCTTTCAACCAACCTATTTCTAAAAGTTTCCCATCTGGAAGTACTACTGAAGAATGAACTGGAGGAGAATAATTAGTTAGCCAGTACTGAATAACTTTTAAAAGAAATTCAACCTCTTCTTCTTCATTTTTAAAAGAATGTTTATCCTTTAAGGTTTTTCTAAATTCTTTCTCAGTCATTACTTTTCTTCCTGCTTTAACATCTCATCTGCAATCATATATGCATCAGATACATACATTTTTGCAATACTCTTAGTTATAGATACCTGTAATGAAGAACATAGCCCCTGCATAATTTTTGTAGCGATATAGAGCCTTTTAGAAATTCCATAAGTACCTGTATTACCATATTCTTTGGAAGGGAAAATAGGATCTTCTCCTAATTTAATTCTTTCCTCTGGTAGGTCTGTTACATATTTACTGCATTCTAAATTCGGTTCTGCTTTAAAATAAATATTTGAAGCATCTATTTCAAATGTTTTATCTGTTAATCTAGAATGTACTATAGCTTTACCATCTTTACAGAATAAAACACTAACAGCTAGTTTTATATCTTTATGCTGTTCTACTGGTTCTTTTAAATATCCATATGCCATAGTTATTTATGTATTATTATTCTTTTTTCTAAATTACTATATAATTCAGGAGTCATATGTTCTGCTCTGGGTAATTCTTTGAAAAAATTACAGGCCCCATCAAAATATAAATCTGTCATTACAGAACTGCCTCTCCTATTAAGTATTACTGATAATTCTCTGTAAGAGTCTTTTAATCTAGTAATATCATATCCCTCCCATTCAGCCCTTCTAAATCTAAAAGGAGAAAATAACCCCAACATCATATCTACATCTCTACCTGTAAGTTTATTATCAGCAAGACCATTAGCACTAGGTCTTAACATATTGGCTTGGGCGTGCTCTACACTTTCTTGAGCCGCCATTTGCTGTTGAACGTTGACTACAATATATTTCCATCTATCCCTCATGGCGAGAGAATAGTGTGATGAAAACTTACTCATAGCTTCATGTAGACTCTCTTCTTTTTCAGGAGTCAGGATTGATAGATGATCAGTAATAATTACTACAAACTCATCAGGATCATCCGGAATATATCTTATAATTTTTTTGGCCTCTTCATGTAATCCTTTTTCTATCCATTCCGTATTAAGAATTTTACCATCTTTATCTATATAATGTCCAGAACTATGGGCATAATCTCTAACAGTTTTATAGATACCATAAGGATTTCTTACATTATCTATAAATTCTACTTTAGAAAGAAATTGGTGCATAGTAGGTTTTAATTCTTCAATAGCTTGCGCTATGGTATCTTCTAATACATAATGTTTAAAAATAGAGTCCATTTTGTCAGGACTAATTCTTATGTTCTTGTATATGTACAGAAAGTAGGATAAAGCCTCTTTTATCTTATCATCTTTAGACATTTCTAAACTAAAGTAAAATACTTTCACCTTAATATTAGTATCTGTTTCTGTTACAAACCTATAAGGCCCATAAAGAAACATAGAATCTGTAAATTTTGTCTTACCAATTTTTGTTCCAGCTGTTGTAATGATGAGCCTTCCTTTTTGAATTCCTGGTATTTCTTCACTGAATCTTGGAAAAGGGAAAGGTATTGATATATCTTTCCCCTGTTCTCTTAATCTTTTATTCTCTAAAATCTGCCTATAAACATTATCAAATAATGCTACACTCTTTGAGCTGTCCAATCTTTAACCTCCTTTACCTTAAATTCATCGTTAAAGTTTTTATTCTCTAAATATGTTCTAGCTTTTCTACAGAATTTCTTATCATTTAAACTACTATAATAAGCTTGTACCTTTTCTACAGCTAATTCTTTTTCTTTAGGTTTTAACCTTTTCCAGTATTTTTCAGCAGCTGCCCTATCTGTCTTTGCTAAGTGAGTTACAGTGTGGTAATGGTTCCAGAACTCCTCGAATGTAACACTTGCTTTAGACTCAAATAACTCTCTACCTTTACCTCTTAATTCATATCCTTCTTCTGTAGATTTAATCCACATTTCTAATTCTAAATTACGTGGAATGTTTTTATCAGATATTAAATATTCTTCTGGATTTTTTCCAGAATTTATTAAAGCAAGTACAAAGTAATCTTCTACAAATAATCCAGACTCTTTAAGTTTTTTTAAATCAATTGTTAGTTCCATATTAAATTTTACTTACTAAATTTATAAAATCTTTTTTACTATAGTGCAGATTAGACTGCGTGAACTACCCACACACTAAAAAGATGTGTGGGCTTCCTGCACAACGCATAGCCTAATGGCTTACGTTAGCGTACAAAGGGTTGTCCCTAACCCCAAAATTCTTTATATTCAAAGAAGCATTTAAATCTCTATCCATTGAATTACCACACTTATCACAATTGTAAGTTCTATCTGAAAGTTTTAAATCTTTCTTATGGTTTCCACAATTAGAACATACTTTACTACTTGGTTCAAATCTTCCAATTACAACAAGGTTTTTACCTTGCCATTCGGTTTTGTATTCAAGCATTGTTCTTAATTGTCGCCAACCCATATCAGATATTGCTTTAGCTAAATTATGGTTTTTTACCATATTACTAACAGCTAAATCTTCCAAAACGATTGTATCATACGTGTTTACTAATTCAGTAGATATTTTATGCAAGTAATCAGTCCTTTGATTACGGATTTTCTCTTGCAATAATGCTACTTTTAATTTTTGTTTCTCTCTATTTATTGAGCCTTTCCGTTTTCTTGCAAGGCTTCTTTGTTCAATTCTTAATCTTCTCTGTTGGGATTTAAAAAAGTTTTTATTTTCATACACCACACCATCAGAAGTAATTGCCAAATTTTTAATACCAAAATCAATTCCAACAGATGATTCAGTTTTAATTGACTTTTGTTTTGGTTTTTCTGTTTGAGTGTCAACCAATATAGATACAAAGTATTTTCCAGTTACAGTTTTGGTCAAAGTAACTCTCTTAGGTAATCCTTTAAATTCTCTATGATAGTCAATAGCAACTTCTTTTAGTTTAGGCAATTTCAATGTACCATCTTTAAAAGATACTTCAAATCCTTGTGGAAATGTAATTGATTGCTTAGAATACTTGTTTTTAAATTTCGGAAATTGACCTTTACCTTTAAAAAAGTTTTGGTATGCAGTATCTAAATTAATAATACTATGTTGTAATACTTGACTTGGGCATTCTTTAATGTAATCAAACTCATTTCTCAACTCTGGAAGTTGATTGATTAAGTCATATTTAGATATTGATTTTTTATTTGAAGCATACGCAACAGTCTTGGTTTCAAGACCCAAATTATAGACAAGTCTATTTACACCAAAATACCTTTGTAATTGGTCTTTTTGGTCTTCAGTTGGAAATATTCTGTATTTGTATCCTTTAAGCATATATTATTAAATAATCTAAACCTTTGTAAAGGTACGATATTTTTATCTAAATGCAAAGTTTTGGTTAAATTTATTTATTTGATACCGTATTTTACATAAATAATCAAAAAGTATTATGTCTTCATTACTTATTTTCATAATTCAAAGGTTTATTTGTTTTAAAATTAATCTGGATTCCTATATTAAGACCTAGCCACCTAAAGGCTAATCCTACACCTATAGTAGAAGGAATAAGATCTCCATTATTATCTACCCAAGTTTCATTCATTTGCATATCTATAAAGAAAGATAATGCGGGTAATAACTCTATATTAAAAAATTTAGAGCACATTAGATGAAATTCTAACCAACCTTCAAATCTTTCAAATTTATACTTGTAATTATCCATTAATTCTTTAAAGTTTTGTACTTTATCTTCAGTTTCCTTTTTCATTTTTTTCTTGTATTAAAAGTAAAGTTTGATATAATCCTTCTTCTAAAGCCTGTTCGTAAGTAGTGAATAAGTAAGTTTGTGGATCTGATAAATAAGAACTCAATCTAATTTCTTGCAGAGCATATTTACCATAAATACTTACATCATATGTCAACATATCAGATTCTATTAATACTAACATATCATATTCTTCTCTACACCATTTCTGCAGTTCACACATCCATAAATAGTATCTTAAATCTTCTTTAAGGCTGTGTTTCCAATTAGTATCTGTAAACATTTGAGAGGTAAATCCTATTTGTTTACTAGTTGCTAATTCTATTAGTTTAGTTTTCATAATACAATTTTTATTGCAATTCCTACTCCTACTCCCATTAAATAAATAAAAGTAAGAATAGCAAAAATTTCAAAATTAGACCATTCACTTTCTTTGTGGGCATAATTATCCTTAAGAGTGTACCTTTTTGGGCTCTTCCATTCCATATAATTCATGTATTAATTTTCTTTCTTCACTATAAATAATAGGTTCTAAATATTTCATCACATCATCTTGTGAAATATCAACCTTAAATTCAGTTCTTAAAAAGTTAGTTAGTTCAACATAATCATTAGAATTAAGTTTAGATTGTGCTACTTTAATTAACTCTACCTTAGTATCCCAATTAACTTGTACTAATTCTACTTTTTGCTCTACTTTAGTTTCCATTGCTTTAGTATTGTTAATACATCTGCCTCTTACATATCACAAGCGCAACTTGGGCACATATGCCCTAATGGTATCGGTGCTACTTCTGCATTACAATTCTTACAAACCCATTTTACAACAGCGGGTGCAGCTAATAATTTAACTATATCCTCCGCTAATTCATTGTAATTATCTTCACAAATTGCCATTTCAGGGTAGTTACTTCTATCAACTGCCCCTTCGTATTTCTTGAATAGTTCTATAATTTTCTCTTTCATTTCCGTATATTTTTAGTTTCAATTCCGTAAAAAACCGACAACACACCCGCATCCGTTAAGGCTCATTTTTGCTTCTATACTACAATTTCATCAATACTATTAATATAAGTAACCTCAATATCTCCCTCTCTCTCTTTTATAGCAGAGAAAAATTTATTAAACCATTGTTCTGCTTGAGTATGTAAAGGTACTATAATAACTATATTAGCAGTTTCTTCTGCCTTTAGCCTATGGGTTCTACCTATCTTTTGTAGAGTATCTATACTACTACTATTAAAACTTTCTACAATAGCCCAGTTAACATTAACTAGATTAAGACCTAGTGATAAAGTTCTTACGGCACTTAACTCTCTAATAATTCCTTTATCAAATTGTTCCATAAGAGATTTATTCTCATCTTCAGGTTTATTACTATGTACAGAGTAATTTGATATTTTATCTGTCTGAGCTGTTAACTCTGAGAATAGTAATACTTTATTATCAGGATTAATAAGTATTTCATCTTTTATCTTGTTAGCTATATCTGCACTACTGGTTAGGTTCCATAAGAAGGATTTCCTATACTTAATAGCATTTAGATACTGTATAGCTGCTCTTTTCTGTTCTGGAGTACCTTCACCTTTCCAAGCCCATAGTCCTGCATCTGTAAACCAATCATCACTACCTGTATACGCCATAGCTCTTTGGCCCTTTTTTAACTGCTGAGAGAGATAATCATACTGAGTTTTTTCTCCTACTTTAAAAGGTTTTTTCTTGGTACCAGCTAATATCTGATATTCATCTGTAAGTTCATACTGATAAATAAAATATCTTTTCTTATTAATTAATCCATCCTTAGCACTATCATAGTATTCATATACTATAGGTAGATAGGTTTGATAGAATAAAGCTTTATCTGGATTATCCAGGTTTGGTGTACCTGTTAGACCTAATACAGGTATATTAAGTTCTCTAGCATTAATTATTAATTGTCCGTAAGCTTCAGTTATACAGAGATGGGCTTCATCCACAATAATGAAATCAAACTGTTGTATTTGCTCTTTAGTCCATCGGTAGGTAGTTTGTATATTCTCTATTACTATATTATTATCTAAAGTAACAGTACTGTTTACAGGAACAGACCAATGATTAGAATCAATTTGAAATACCCCCCATTTTTCTAACTCTTTTCTCCAGCTATCCTTAAGATTAGTTCTAGGGCTAGTTATAAGTATACTTTTAAAGTTTCCTTTTTTAATACAATCTATACCCACCTTGCTTTTTCCACTCCCCATATCTAAACAAACAGTTGCATTATAATTATTATTAATTATCTTTTCTAAAGCTTCTGATTGTATTTTATTTTTTAGTTCATTTGTTATCATATAATATTATTAGATTTAGATTGAAAAGGGTAGTTAGACTACCCTTTTATTTAACTTCTTAAAAAATCTGCTATTGCTTCTAATTCTGCTAATTTTCCTACTTTACACCCAAACTTTATAGTATAAGTTGCATCATCAGTTATATTCATTTCTAGAGGATACCCCGCTAATTTAGGCGGATTGTGTATGTAATCAATAACTTCCTCAATATCTTCTAAAGTAACTTTACCATAAGATGTAGCAGCTGCTTTAGCTTCTTTATCACAAATGAACTCTACATCTCCAAAGTATAGAGATTTTTTAGTTTCTTCTTCAACATAGAATTCTTTAGCGTACTTTATAGCTTTATCCCAATCTTGAGGGAGTATAAAATGTACTGCTTCCTTGCTCAAAGTACCACAAATATTCTTATGGAATTTAGGAGAACCACTAGTCATATATTCCCAACTGTATGAACTTGTTGGCACTAATCCTAATTCTTCTCCAAAAGCTTTTTTCAAAGATTCTGGGCCTTCAAATGAGAAATCTTCTTTTTTCATAATTTTAGTTTGTTTTAAAAATTCTTCTTTAGTAACATATTTATCAATTTTATTACAATACTCCAACCAGTCAATTTCTTCCTGAGTAGCTAATCTAAAGGTTCTATTATAATCTTTATAGCACCAACTTTCTCCTCTATATAAAGATTGATAACCTCTAGCTATAAAATAATGACAACTCCCTTTAAAAATATCTTTGCTAGAATCTTCTTCGTTTAAAGGAACATCTACTTTACCAATCATAAAGAAATTACCTTCCTCTACATAGTAATACTTATTTTTTTCAGGTAATTTATATTGTCCTTTCTTATATTCCATAATTATAAGTTTTTTCTAATTGTTTTCATAAATAAATAACTGTATTGCATATGTAATCCAAAATTATATATTCCATCTAAAGTACCTTTATCTATAACATTCCATACTTCATCAAATATATCTTTAGGAACTTCATTAAGATTGTACCATTTAAAGGGGCTTATGGTACGTAAGTAATCATAAGCCCTTTCTTGTAATTTATCTTTATCCATCTAATCTTTCAATTAACTGTTCTATTTCATCTAGAAATATTGCAGCATCTTCAGTACTATCAATAATACTATCTTCTGTAACAGTTAGATCTTTACCAAATTTAGATACTATTTTAATAGCTTTTTTCATAGTTTTAAGGTCTTTTAAAGTAATATCTTCGTAACAACCAATAGATACCTTATCTTCTTTAAACTTAACATTGTAACCAGCTATTTCCATAGGTTCTACTTCTTTTAATAATTCTCTACTAAAAGCTTCAGCTTCTTGTAATGTTGGAAACCATTTAACCCACGTACTTATATCTGGTTTAGATGGAGTTGGTCCAATACCTTCTTTTACTAAAAAACAACGAATACCTTCAAACCTTCTTATTATATCAATATCCCCTTTTTTAGAACCTCCGTATTTCTTTAAAAATACAACATAAGTACCTGTAGTCCAAGGTTCAACTACTTTAGGTTTAATTATTTCAGCCCATTTTCCATTATCATAAACAAGACAATCACCGTGATTTTGAATTAATTTAGGATTATTGCCACGTAAAGTAAAGGTAGGTTCTGTAATAGCCGCTTTAGAATTTCCTCCTAAAGAGTTAACAATAGTTCCTACAGGATATCTCCTTTCAGCTTCTTTTAATAATTCTTTTATTTTAAATTCTTTTTGTTGTTTTTCATATGCTTCTTTTGTTGAAGGTTCTGTACAACTTATATTATACCAAACATTAGGATATTGTGTTGAGTAAGAGTGCCTCTTTGGAACAAAAACTATATATCCAGAAGCTTTTTTTCCTATAACTTTGGCTATATCATCTTTTTTGAACCCATAGTCATCGTGTAAAAGCCTAACATACTCAGGAATCCTTTCTTCTAATTCAGATGCTGCTTTTAAACATTCATCCCATTGTTGAGGTAAGATATAGATAGTACAAGTATACACAGAACTAGAACTAAAATGCTGTGTTTTCATACTTACTTCTTCATTATTAGCATTAAAATATAAATCTGGACGTTTACCCCAAGGAGCAAAATCATAGTCATATTTCCAACCTAGTTTTTCTACTTCTTCTTTTAAAGCCATTAGTAAAGGTAGAGAGCCTTTTACTCCAAAATTGTTCTTAAATCTCTTCATTGTAATAAGATTTAATTATATATTAGTTAAATAATTTTAATTGACTAGAATCTTCTAATTTAGCAACCCATTCTTTTGCTTTTATAATATAATAAGTATAGTCTATATTATAATCTTCAAAATTAATAGGAAAAAATGCTTTATTAAAGTATGTTACTTTCCACTCTTTTTTAAATCTTTTATGTTTATACGGAGCTTCTACATATTCGGTATATCCACTTTCTGACCTTTTAATAAGTTGTTTACCTTTAACTGATATAAAATATCTTACAGTTTTAGATAATTTTTGTATATTTACTTTACCATCTTTTACAAAATGTAACTCATACCAAGATTTACCCCTTTCTGGAGATTTTCTAGCTTTTACTCCAGCACAAAAGTCAAATATATTTTTATGATTCTTAATAGTATCTTCTATAGATATATTATTAACAAAATAATTATGTATGGCGTATGGTATTATAGAATGAGATTTATTTTTATGTAAAGGAATATCTTTAAATTCGTATTTACCTTTCCATTTAAACTTACCATTAGTATATACAGCTAAATAATTATTAACATCTGATATAATCATTTTAGAGTATTCTGCATATTCTAAAGTAAGTTTTGTTAAATTTTCCCAATATTTACATTTTTGATAAAATAATTCTTCATGTTGCTTATGAATTTTAACAGTTAATCCATCTGTATTACATTGTATCATTGTGAGGTTAGGTATATCCATTAATTCTTCTGCAAGCATTGTAAGCATTAATTGTCCATTAAGAGTAGTAGTAACAGTATATTTAGGATCATATAACCAACTAAATTGACTATTACTATTTCCATAACTAGCATTTGCAGCTTCCTTAAATCCATCAACTATATGTTTATTACCCTTTTCTTTAAGAGCCTTTTCTTTTAATCTTACATCTACAATGTCATGTTTATATACCTCATAAAATGCAGGACCTAAATGTTGAGGATACATTTTATTTACAATAGCAATACTTGGATATAGTGATGATACATCTGCATCAATTATTACATGGTTATCATCAGAATTTATAATTTTGTTTGATATTGAAGCATGAATTCCTCCGGTACCATAATAAAAGTCTAATCCTTTATAGTTAATGCAGAAATCTAAGTCTCCAGAAGTATTTTGAATAGTAGTTTTTTGAAGTTGTTTTAGAAATTCTTTAAATATATCAGATTTAAAATTAATATAATCAAAGATACACTCTGATAATTTAATAGATTTTCTATAAGTTCTTAAACTCTTAATATCTTTAGGTAATTTGTTGGTTTTTTGACAATATAACTTTAGTAATAGTTCAGAACCTATTTTTGTATTAGACCAATTTAAACAAGGTATATTATACATTTTTTGTAAATTCTTTCTTAATTCAATCATTGGTTTGGTCCTAATATATAACTGTTCTGTAGCAATTACATCATTAAGATTATAAGACAATACTTGTTCTTCCCAATTATCACCCTTTCCTTGACTAGGTAAATCTTCTATATCTTTTAAATCCATTGAAAATTCACACCATTTTAATCCTGTTCTTCTATTTTTATTGTCAAAATGATGAATTTTATATAAATCCAAATGAGGAATTTTAAGTTTCCATTCAGGTACATCTGGAAATCTATTTTCATCTGAATTAGTTATAATTGCGGCATATCTTTGTATATCAGCTGCACTTGCTTTAGGATTTCTGAATAAATATTCTAATATTTGAGCATCAAATGTTATACAGTTAAATCCTATTAATCCAGTAACTTCTTTTTTTAAAAATTCAAATAATTGTTCTCTTTCATCTTTTTTTTCAGATATTACAAATGTTTTAATTTTTCTATTATCTCTATTTAGAAAAGTTCCTGTAAATATATTTAAGGTTTCTAAATCATATATCCATATCATTTTAAATTCTAATATTAAATGTAAAAAAAAATAACCCGCATAACTATCCATATTTAGTATGTTTAGATTATGCGGGTTAAGTTAGATGTTAATTATATGTAAAGAACGTTTTATTTCTAAAGGCAAATATTACTTAGTCTGTGCAGCAAATGATTGATGTTCTACACTCTTAGTTACAGGAGTGTAATCAAACTTCATAACTTTATCTCCTACATATTCCTCAGTAGTAGATAGGAATGTGTGAGTATAAATTGGCTTACCAGAAGATACTCTTACTTCACCATCACTGCTAACTATAGGCTTTTGATTAGGAGTCATAGGAGTATGCTCATCTCTAATACCAATCAAGGCACCTTCTGGAAGAGTAGAACCAATTTCCAATCCTAGGGCATCAATTGCAGCCACATTCATATTTTCAATATGACGTACAATATAATTGTTACTAGAACTGGTATCCCAACCTTTAAGCATTTTGCTGATAGAGCTAAGTTCGCTACTAGGAGCAGACCCTCTAGATTCTACTTGCCTTTTTTGTGCAAGGTAAACAGTTTTCCATTCAGGCTTAATAGTATCCTCTGAATGGATAAGAACTACTTTACCTGTTTCTAATTGTGCTGCAAATTGCTTCTCAAGTTCAGCATTGGTAATCTTGTTTGTTTGAAATACATTTTTCATTTTAGTAAATTTGTTAATTAGTAAATTGTTTGTTTGTGTTTATATATTAACCAGCTGAGTTAATTCTTTTGTTAATCTTTTAATGCATTAGCAAGTACTTTCAGTAAATATAGAAATGCGGCCAGTACATAAAACCAGCCTGATAGTTTAAAGCCATATATTACAATACAGGCTATTAATAATAGTAACATAGTATTATTTTATTATTCTTTTAATGATGATTTGATTACTTACAATAAGTTCTGTTTCATCTTCAAAGTATTCAGAACCTTTAGGTATAATACAGATAGCATTATAATAATTTCTATCTTTAGTTTTAAAGGAATGAAATCCTTTTGAAATTACTTTAATGTTATCATTTGTAGTTATTCTGTATCCATACACACAAAATACCTGTGGATACGCCATAAATACAATTTCATCTTGTACCTTAAAATCTATTCCAATACGTAATCCTGAAACAGGTTTAGGAGTTAATTCAGTAGAGTATTTTTTTCCAATTATATATTGGAATCCTTGTACCGTACTGCTAATTATATCAGAACATATTTCTACTTCTTTGTAGACTTCTATATCTTTTTTGGCAATCTTTGCTTTTTTTTGTCTTGTTATTAAACACATTATCTTTAGTATTAAATTACTTAAAAACATCCAAGTAGAGTCCACTATTAACTTATTAATTAAACCCTACTAAATTTAAAATAAATATATACTCTACTTGGATGTATATTATTGTTTAGAATATAGAAAATTCCTGGGATAATAGTTGTAAATCGAAAAATATTTAAAATTAGTTTACTATTTCCCAGGAATTCTCATCCAACCTAAACCTGCTCTTTTATAATAACTTCAGATAGATTAATTAAAGGTACATCCTCTAACCTCTTTTTCTGAGTTCTTTTCTCTGTGTGCATAATATCTTCTAAAGAAGATAAGGGTTTAGAACATTCTAGCCAAAAGATTATTGCATCTTCTGTAGATCTAAAAGACTTTGCGTCTTGCTCTGTACAAGCATATAAAGGTGCCATATGTGCTTTCTCCTTTGCAATATTAGGAGATTTCATATAATGAACTATTTTACACATTATACAGCCTCCTCTAATTTTACTTTCTGATAGTCATACAAGAAAGGCTTGGCCTTAAAGAACTTGTTAGTTCTTATTACAGTTGGATTATTCAATGAGCCTCTACCTAACTTAGAGCTATTAGGAATATAGTTAAACCCGTATCTTCTAGTTCTTCTATTAGGAAATGATCCAGAAGATATAAACCCTAATGGACTTTCCTTGATCTGTTCTCTTGTTAAAGGTATATTTCCCATAGTATTAAAAGTTTTTAGGTCTTGGTGTGAATTTAAAGGGTTTAGTATCTAGGAATACTTTACCTAATTTTAATCCTTCATCTACTTTAGATTGTAGAAAATCTTCAACATCCTCCTTATAGATATAGGTAGTAGTTGTAGTCTTAAAATTAGGATCTTTTTTGACATTAATGAAATAAACTGTCAATCTAATCTTATTTAGAGATGGTTTAGGTATTTTAACCTTTTCAATCTTAGCAAGGGGTTGAACACTTGCTTTTAATAACTTCAACTCTTTCCTTTCTTGGGCAGTTAATTTATTCCTAATAATAGGAATAATTCTAGGCTGTCTTAATCCTAAACTCACCATTAGAGCATCATCATTAACATCTATTGGTGGGTATTTACTTCTTCTACTCTCATTCATTTTGTAAGAGATTTTAATTGATTAGTATTAAAAAATAATCCTGCTGTCAAACCTAGAGGCTGAACAAGGGATTTATTAAACCTCTCAGCAGGATTAAATCCAGATTTTAATTTTCATCATTACTAGATTCTGGAACTGTTTCGTTAGGTTCAGGTTCCATATCAAATTCTACTCCCTTCCAAGTACATACATCATATATTATGAATATAAGTACTAATAGGTACACAAATACAATAGCTGTTAACCATATTGCAGATGGATATAGTCTATAAAATTCTAGAATATTTGTCATCATAATGCAAATTTTTCTACTTTAATAACTACATATCCTTTATAATTAACCAGAAAGGATATTTTTCCCCAGCTACCATTACCAAGATCATTTCTTTTTCTTGGGTTAGGAATTTCATCTCCTTTTTTATCTATAATGGTATCAGATAAAATTTGAATAGTACCATCATCGAAGACTTTAACATCATTCTTTTTATGAAGTTTTCTAGTCACTTCATCAGTTGTATAACTTTTACGTGCCATAATTTAATTATATTTAGTGAGTAATTGATTAATATTGAAAAGAGTACAGTAATAGCATATTAGGTATCTGTACTCTTTTGTGTTTTATAAGGCTTACACTTACCTATATAGCCACCGGTTATTTTTCTTAAACCTTACTTTAAATGGCCTGTTATCTGTTAAGGTACTAGAAGATAGTACCCAAGTTGCTCCAACTATATTAGCTCCAAAATACATAACCGTACAGTTTTGTCTTAATTGTTGATTGTTAGTATGTAGAGCATACTCCTGTACTGCAAATATTGCTAAATTTACAGCAATCATAGTAATAACCCTTTTCTCTTGAGTTTTTTGTCTTTCAATTAAGGGTCTATTATTATACTTTGGTCTAGGTTGAGCTAGTTGTGCTTGTCCTAATATATTTGTTAGGGCAAAAACTAATATTAATAGTATAGTTTTCATAGTTTAAGTTATTTAATTTACAAAAAATAACAGGTAGCATTTTTAGTCTAGGAATGCTGAAGTAACTTAACTGACGCTTCAATTAAGATGCTACCTGTTAAATGGTTATTTTCTGTCCCAATTAGGTAACTCATCTCTTGGAATAAGATTACCTTGTACTAATACCAAATCTTTCATAGTTTAGATTGTATTTCCCTACTTTAGTACACATTATCTAAAGAGTGTAGGTTACTCTCTAGTGTGTTTTTATTAAAATAATAGTTATCCATACGGATTAATATGGTCAAGATTTTATAGATGGTTTGTTCCCCATCTCCTGTTACTGTGCACAGTAGAGCAGGACCTCCTACAGTATCTCTTAGGTCATGTAACCTTTAGGTGGCCATCTCCTTAAGACTAAGAGTTCTTTCAAGGGTGCTAATCCCTCTTCTGTATAACTATTATGGAGAGGCAGGTAGGAATTGAACCTACATTATCACAATATCACACTTAATATATGTGCTACTGTCTCATAATTAATGCTTATAAAACTTCGGGTTTGAAGAAACTTAGCATTGCTGACATCAGAGGCGAAAAGGCACTCTTATCAAGTTTTTTAGAAAGTAACAAACAACATTTATTAAACTTCTACTATTTCTTTAGTTAACATTAATTAGCATAAGGCTTCAGTCTAAGACTTACTACACTGCTTTAAGTAGAGCGTATGTTGTCTGTTATTAAAAGAAAGTAACAAGTAATCACATGAAGTTTAATCCATTTACACTTCAATTATTCTATAAGCATTTTCACCTGTGGATGCAGTTGAAATTACTTGTTACTTATAAGTTAAAAGAAAGAATGTCTCTCTATCTATGTTGAGAGAAGTTGTAAAGACTCAGGTTAACATTTTGTAGTCATCTAATGTGTCATTAAACACACACCTCTACAGTTACAACTCTAACTTGACTCGTTAGCATTCTTTCTTAAATTATATTCTATACCTCTAGGCCAACTATACTAGAGTTAATACCTTTTACGGGTGGATAAATATAGAGTATTTAAGGTGTTATTTAACAATCTTAACTGTTTTACCTAATATTTTAGATATCTCAGCAACTGTTAGTTCAATAGTTTCTGAAAGTGGTTTAGCATTTTTAAACCCCGCTACACCCGCTCCAGCATATTCAGGATGATTAGGATGAGTGTTTTCATTATAAGTTACTTTGTAGGGGTATTCTGTATCACATTCAGTTATTTTAGCTAATACATGGCATTCTCTAGCATTAGCTTCATTATCATCCCAACATAACATTGGTTTATTTATAATTTCTATTTTCATTGTAATATAGTTTAGGTTAATAATTGAGTTAAACTTTGCCTATAGTTGTAATAAGTAAAACTACCTAATCCATAGTGAGCACTATCTTCCCTATCTTGCAAATAGAGTAGCCTTAATGGCTATGAGGTAGTTTTTGCATGTTGTTATAACTTGCTAGTTGTTGTTTAGGTTAATGAAAAAATGAAGGTTTATAGACACCAATTTACCATTACGCATTTTCCAGAATACAGTATTATCCTTCATAAGTTTGTGATTCTAATGAGTTTAATTCTGATTCGTTTTTAGCATCTAAATATTGTTGATATTTAAGACACTTCAATTCATCATTTAATTCTGAAATTGCATAATTCCATTCGAAATGATATTGATAATTATCTGATACATCTTCAATATCTTCTGAAGATAATCTATTAGAATTTTTAAGAGTTTTTAATTCTTTTAATTCTTTTTCAATTTCTTCTATTCTCTCATCTATATCAGATGGGAAATAAGATTGCATCTCATCGAAGTATTTTGGCTTTTCCATTTTTATAAGATTAGATTAATATGAGGATAAATAGTATCTTCAAAATTTTTGATAATACCTTTATCAACAATTTCTCCAGTATGTTTGTGTCTAATGGAATAATAGTATGCTTTCATCTTAGTAGGATTTATTAGTTAGTATTAGGTTAATCCACTCTGTATTTATCAGGGCTTGTGACCTGCTATCTATTGATAGGCTACATTAGATTAAAAGAGTTTCATTTTGACAACTCTTTAAGAAAACTATCAAGTTCTCTTTTTAAGATTGTTGCTCTAGTTGTATGTATACGACAATTAGGCATACATTTATTTAAAATGTTTCTAATTTGTCCTATAGTTTTACAACCCATTGCTGTAGCACAATGGCAAAATCTTACACTGAATCGTTGATTATTAATCAACATTGAATTTATTCTCATATATGAAATGTATTAGATTATGCTATATTATTTGATGTGGAAAGTAATTGTAGTTTTGAAAATAGAGGGAATATGTGGGTATAGATGGTAGCAACCTCATCAATCTTCCCCATAAACTCCAATAAATCCTCAACTTCAGTAACATTACCTAGATAATCTAAATAAACTAGATAATGTTGTTCTATATATATAAAGGTATAGAGAAAAATGAACTAGTTACAGGCTAATAAAGCCTCTGAGATCCTAGTTCTCCTAATGACATTCCCTTTATCATTAGGCTCAGTGGGAATATTGTTACTATATATATAAAGGTATACATTATGTTAAATAGAAATAGTAACACTTAAACTAGTATAGGAAAATCTTTTGCTAGTAAAACCTATAGTGGTAGTATGAGTGTTACTATTATAAGGAGCCAATACCCTATTACCTCTTATAGGATCTGAGCATTATTAAGATTAATAATACTAACAGGGTATCAGCTAAATATTGTGCCTATATATAAAGGTAAGAATAATTTATTATTCAGTAGTGAGCACCCTTCTACCTATATAGTAAGTTTATATTCTCTTTGTACTTCAGAGATTTAATACTTACCTCAAACATAGTTAATCCTCCAACTGTGGTGTGGCTATGCTTAATAAATTATTCTTGCCTATATATATATAAAGGTATAAATAATACCAAATAGTAATTATGCTTTTACTGTAGGTTAAGACCTGTTGGCAACATACTAAATGGTACTATATATAAAGGTATAACACCACCAAAACCTCAACCCTTCTCTGCTAGTCTATATTGTTAATATCAGAGGTGATGATGGTGTTATATATACATCTTATATATATAAAACAAAAGAGCCCGAAGGCTGTAGTACTACTTCATAATGAAGAGCCCACAACCTTCAGGAAGATGAATATTCAACCCAGCCACAATAACCTTTTCCTTTCCCTCCTTATTGGTATACTGCTGAAGGGTAAGAGTGGCTTTGGCATTAGGTTTAAAGACCTGTGCATTCAGCACCCTACTATCATCGACACTGTAGGACTCACCATTCATAGTGAACTGGCGAAAGTTACCATACTTTCCCGATATGGGTGCTGAAAGGGTACTGATGACTACATCTACACTTTCTGTAGTAGAAGAAGAAGAAGAAGAAGCACTTGGCTTCAATGATGTAAGTAATGACATAATGAAAGGTGTTAGATTGGAACATAAAAAGAACTCTTGTGCTACAGGCACACTAACCTCTGCAACCAGTCTGATTCTGGTACGTCTATGAAGGTAATGTGTATCCAAGAGAGAAACTGTTGAAACCTTGGGTTGCGTAAGCATATCAGCCAAGGAAAAACCTAGTAGCATAGGTTTTTATTGGAAAAACATTAGCAATATTGACCTTACGGACTATTAAGTGGTTACGGCTATTGCACGAATTACTCAATACTGCTAATGATAATAGGGGCACCTATGTACCCCACGCAAAAATTAGTAGGGGTTTAATGTGGACTTGGAGAATGTAAACACCTGTAAATAAAAATTTTATGAAAAAAAATTTAAAAAAAAAATATTTTATATTTATTACTCAGTATCATTTACTGTCAATGAACATTTACAGAATCTTAATCTCAACTTAATATAACCTAACTTTAGGATTACTATCTTTATAGTTAAAATTTAAGCTATTATGAAGCTATTACTACTATTAGGGATAATAATGATACTAATGCCCTACGATGCCCCAGATTTTATAAATACGTCCAAGGAACCCTCTTTAAAGAACATAATGAATCAGGAAATTATAGATGGATTCTTTGAAGAAGATACTACAGGTATTTCTAATCAATATTATTTTATACCTTAGAGTATAATACTATGGGTATAATATGGATAAAATAAGGATATAGCCTTATAGTATATGGGTATAAGGATACAACCTTATATGCCTAAAATATTTTAACACTATGTTCTTAAAATACCTACTATATTATTTGGATTTGTCAAACTAAAGGTTTATATTTGCATTTGGGAATTACCCCCAAACTTCAATGTCCGTCTCTATAAAGAGTGAATAAGTAAAAGGAGCATTGTTGGATCAGGTAAGTTAATCTGTAAAAAGAAATGCTAAAACGGAGGTGACGTTTCTTTTTCAGGGAGGAATTCCCTTTTTTCTTTGAGGTTGACATCAATTGCCCAAAAAAACTGGAGGAGAAGGGGCATTAAAGGTGTGCTTTCATTGCACCAGATTACTCCTTATTCCCTTTATAATCAATATAAAAAATATATTCTTAATAAAGGATATTAAGTTTTTTGCAAGATATATTCATTTTTGTTTGTATATGTTATGTAGATTGCATATCTTTGTATTAGTATTAATCTAAAACTTTAGTATGGAAACACAGAGAGTAGATATTGATTTTGATATAGAGCCGTTAAAATGGGCAGGTATAGAAGCTGCTAAGCTGGGTATTAGCCGAAGAAGGTTTATAAAATTAGTTATAAAGAGGTTATCGGATATGATACAGCAAAGCCCTAACATAGCAGTAAAAGAAGTAATCAGACATATAAGCTCAACAACAACCTAAATGTAGTTCAAATACTTAAAATTATGAGCCAGAAAGAAGAGAGGGTTAAATTAGAAGGAATGTGTCAAAGATGTAAAGAAGTGTTTAACCAAACTTTTATGGATACATTTATATTTGGAGAGTCTCTATTAGTAATACATGATGAGTATAATATAAGAAGAGTAGATCCAATGAGCGATGAATTTATGAAACTAAAACAACAAGAAGATGTATAGTATGTTACTATTTACAGTATTAGGTCTAATACTCTGGAATATTTCACAGAGTATGAGGATAAGTAATTTAGAAAAGAGATATGATAGAGCTAATAGAGAGTTGTTTAATATTAATAAATATTTAATGAATAAATAAGATGAGACTACAACTAGACACTAAAGAGAAAGTTATTAGATTAGAAGAATCTGTTAACTTAGCAGAGTTTTTTGAGAACATTAAGAAACTCCTACATGATGGTTCTTGGAGAGAGTATAGATTAGAGACTAACTGTACTATAAACTGGACTACACCTATAATAGTTAAAGAATATCCTTACTGGCCTACCTATCCTTGGATTACTTATGGGCCTGATACTCCTAACACAATTAATAGTACTACTGAATGTATATATAATATAGAAATATAGATGGCTGTTACTAAGAAAAAGACTAAAACATATACCTCTTATATATTCTTGAGATTAGGTACCTGGTCTTGTAGTCATATATGGGATAGAAGGTACTCAACCTCTGAGTATGAGAAAATGGGGTTTAAAATAAAAATATATGATTTTGAAGACTAAAAATTTGGAAGTTATAAAATAGTAACTTATCTTTGCGTAATATTTGCTAAAATGGAGAAAAGAAGATTAAGTTTAAATAGAACAGGGGGAGCTAAAAATTATAATAGTCCTTTTAAAGGAGGACCCTATAGTGCTCATCCTGTCCATTATAACATGATAGAGAACATACATCTAGATTTAGATGCTATGGATAGTGAAATAGATAAGGCTTTAAATAGTACATCTACTAAAGTAAGACAGGTAGCACATAACTTTACAGTTTTACAGTCTATCTATTTTAATACAGATACTGGAAAATGGGTATTAGCTCAAGCAGATGATAAAGATACAATAGGTACTCATGTTGTAGTAGAGGTTATAGATAAAGATTGTTTTGTAGCGGGGTTATCAGGAACATTTGAAGTTAGAAATACTTTAGATTTAGGGTATTGGTTTACTTCAGATACTGTAGCAGGAGAGTTAGTAGATGCTGCTCCGGATATTAACAACCCTATGATACAGGTTATAGATAGTAATACCGTTAGGGTATTAGATATAGGTATTGTAGATAATTTAGATAGTATACCTGCTAGTAATGTTATAGTAACTAACCCAGTAACTCCCGACTACACCGCCCCAGAAGTGGGCGATACGATGCAGGATATTACGAATAAGGTGGTGTGGCTAAGTACGATTAATAGCGATTACATTTGTCGGCATAACACGCTGAATCCCTCTACTCTTATGGATGGTGAGGGGAACATCAACGTTCTGAAATATATACTAGATTCATTTCAAGCAGCTGTGATTGATGATCTGACGGGGGATGTGGTTTACTACTTATCAAAAGAAACGCCTACGCTCAAAGCTGATGGTATAACACCATCTGTATTAACTGGTGAGGATGGTAGCGTGATGATAATAAAACCAGAATTCTGGGTAAAAAGCTGGATGGAGGGAAGTGTTGAGTACACGGCGTTATCCTTAATTGAAAAGGAGGGTTACAGGAAATCACCTAAATTTGCTTATGGAAAATATAAGGCTTATCTAGATGCAAACGGTAGGCTGGTGAGCCGATCAGGTGTTACATGCACAACGAATCGAAACCTTACCGAATTTAGGGCAGATGCACGAAACGGCAGAAACCACCTGTGGAACGTGACCCCATACCATATGTACAACGATCTATTGATACTCTATAAAGCCGTTGTACGTGATTTAAATTCGCAAACCGCTCTGGGCTATGTTAGTCGAGCGAATCAAACCGACTGGAATAATTACAATGGTTCCAACCCAGTTTGGACAACGGGCATTATGAACGATAAGCCCACCCTATATATCGGCAGTAGAGAGGTGGTTGTGCCCAGCTTTGTAGGCGGAAGCGCCGATTTAGTAACCGAGGTGGTTTCGTTCCTGGGCATTGAGGATTTTTACGGACACATCTTCGAAATGCTAGATGGAGCTCTAATATATTACGATGCTGAGCTAAATGGAAGTATCTATTTTACTGACAACCCAGTGTATTTTGTCGGTGATGGTGATGCTGGGGGAAACCCACCGGAAGGATTTACCTACCTAGGCTTTGCGCCAGCTGGTGGTTATATTGTTGATGTATACACAGGGCATTGTTTGCCCAGCCAAACGGGGGCTAGCTCAAGCACTCACTACTGCGATTACCATTACAAAAGCAGCTTAGCCGGCTGGCGTGTTGTGCGGGTGGGTGGCGCTTTGTACTTTGAGATGAGTGCCGGTTGCTTCTGTTCGCATTTCTCGCATTCCATGATCACTCGCACTATGAGTATCGGGGCCCGGCTCGGTATATATTTATAAAAATTATGGGTATGAAAGGACAAAGACAAAAACAAGATGGCGAAAATACACCACTATATGAAATCATAACACTTGACGATAATCGTAATCAGGTACGGTTTGATTTTGAAGTTACAGGGGGTGATATGTTCACGTATCAATATGTAAATATGAGCAGATATGCTGATATAAGTAGAATTGATATTCCAACAAAATGGAAGTTGATAATAGCAGACTGGCACGAGCCAGCCTATGCGCTACGGATTAGAGCACCTAAGACCTTGGCTCTTGACTATCCACAGATGTACGTATGGTTTCAGATTAACGACCTACCTATTCATAAGGTAGGTGAAGAAGCCCTACTGTACTGCAATGAGATACTACCAGAGCATCAACCTTTGGTAGATAACTTGGATAGTGTAACTGTCGAAAACAGACCTAATCCAGCCGACTATGCCTAGCCTAATTGTCAAAAGCCTGTATCTATTAATGTTATAATATTAAAATAATGGCTAAATCAATTTATAAAAAGAATACTGGAGAAACTAAAGTAGATGCTTTAGAAAGAACCTTAAAAGAAATAGATATTCCTCAGAATGTAAAGGATTCTGAGTATAGAATAAAGAGGGGTTTAGTTCTTTTACGTAAAGACCTTTTAGAATTAAAGAAGATAGTAGAATACTATGTAGAAAGAGATATAAAATTTAGAGAGTACCTTTCTTTACCTTGGTATAAAAAAATCTTTAGTAAATTTGTGTAGTATAAAAATTTTGTATATATTTGCAGGAATTAAGTAGTTAAGAATGACTATACTAAAGGAACAGCAGAAGTTATTATATTTAGAAAGGCTACTAAACCTACAAACTAGATTTCTAAGAGCTTATAACTCAGCTAAAGTAACGTTAGTAGTTAAAGAAGAAGAGAATTATACGGTAAAAGTTAAGGAAAATGATGGGTACGGAGGAACTACTGAAAAGAATATTATAAAGACTAAAAAGATACCCCCAACCAAGTTTGTAAGAATATCTTATTATGATACTAAGATTAATATGTACGAGAGTTATAGTATAGAATTTCCTTTAACACATTTATCCAAAAGGATAGCACATTACAAGAGAAAGTTTAACACAGCCTATAAAAATAGGCACAATATTAATAATAAATAACTAGTTATGGCAAAGGCAAAGCAAGGAACACAGGAAGCAGAAGTAAGGCAAGAAGGGGTAAAAGAATTAACTCAGGCACAGATTAGAGAAATTGAAGCTAAACAAAGAGCAGAAAAAAGGAAAGAAAAAGCTTGGTTAAAGGATGAGGTGGAATATTTAGAGCTATTGGCTAAGTATTATAACCTTAGTCTTGTAATCCCTAAACTAGCTGGAGATTTTATGAAGATGCAAGAAGAGAAGGCTAAAAGGATTGAACAGATTGAAAAGGAGGGTGAAAAGGATGAAGAAGCACCTCTAATTATTAAACCTGAAAACAAAATTGTAGATTTAGAAGGTAATGAGTTAAAGCAGTCTAAGTAAATTTGTTGTTTGTATTTAACCCCAACTTAAAAATAATTAGGTTGGGGTTTGGTTTTTAAATAAATAGTGTATATATTTGCATAGAACTAAAAGGCAAGAGTATGATTGTAACAATTCCAAAGGAGGGCCAACCTAAATATTTATTTCTTATAGAGGCTTTTGCTATAACAAGCTCTCCATTTAAAGATTTAAGATTTAGAGAAAAAGAGGTATTATCCTGGTTATATTTTTATAATAATGAAAATAAGAATATACCAGTAGAACATAGGGACAAGATCACCTTCCATAGAGATACTAGACAGAATATAGCTAGAGATTTAGGAGTATCTATGGATAGCTTATACAATATTCTAATGGCTCTTAAGAAATATGGGTTATTAGAAGGTAGTGGGGATAATATGGTATTTGTAAGTAAGTATTTAAAACCTTTTGAGGGAGAGCTTCAAGAGTTAACTTTTAAATTTAAGTAATGGAAACAAGAGTAAGTGAGGATTATTTTTTTCTAATACTACTTCACTATAATATGGTAAATGTGTTTAGCAATAATAAGAACTGGAACTATATTCCTAACGCTATTACCTTAAAGAAGAATACTGGAAAATATTCACTTACCTATAAAATAGTAGAAACTAAAAATACAAACAATGATAGAGAACACATCCAAGGTCCAAGAGATTGTACAGTTTTTAACCAAGAACCCCGGATATATCAAGCGTGGGAAAGAGAACTTAGCTAGTCTGTTGGAATGTTTAGTGGAAGAAGTTACAGAGGCAAAAAAGATATTAAGGGATACAGAAGATAATAAGGAGGAAGAATTAGATTTAGATAATACGTCTGATAATACTATTTCTGAGTTTGATAAGTATTTATCAGCACAGAAGATTAATCCAGATGATGTTAAATCTGTGAAATACTGGCAAACTGCTAGTGGAGAGTTTAGATTTAGTGTCGTTACTAAGAGTGAGCCTTTACAATTACCTAATATAGATGATGTAGTATCAGCTTTTACTAAAACTTTGGAGCCAATACTAGTCCCTACTACAGAAACTAATTCTAATAAAACTTTAGTAGTATATACTTCAGATAAACATGTGGGAGCTTACGTGCCAGATAATGCTATGTATAGTAATCCATACAGCAAAGAAGAGATAATGGCTAGAATGAGCTCTATATTATCAGAGATAGAGAAAGTAGTAACGGAGGAAGGAAGTATAAAAGAGATTATCATTACAGATTTAGGGGATGCTTTGGATGGGTATAATGCTCAGACTACTAGAGGAGGACACACATTACCACAGAATATGTCTAATATAGAAGCATTTGAAGTATTTGTAGAAGCTCATAGGTTTCTATATGATAAAATACTTACAGCTGGATGGGCAGAAAAGATTACTATTATACACCTTTCAGATGATAACCATAGTGGAGAATTTAGTTACTTTGCTAATAGAACTTTAGAAGAATATATTACAGGTACCTATAAAGGAAATATTACTTTCAAAGTATCTAGAGATTTTATAGTACCGGTAAAGAGAGAGGACTTCACCCTATTACTTTGCCATGGTAAAGATAGTGAGGATATGAAGAATGGAATGCCTCTACATTTAAAGCCTGAGACAGAGAAGTATATCATAGACTATATGTTAAATAAAGGTATATCTAATAGTAATCTACATTTTATTAAAGGAGATTTACATCAATCTGCTACTCAACAGGGTAAACATTTTAGATATAGAAATATACCCAGTGTATTTGGAAGCTCTAAATGGATTATGACTAACTTTGGTTATAATAAACCAGGATGCAGCTTTGACTTATTTGAAGGTAAGAATTTAAAACAATGGGATGTTTGGTTTTAAAAAAAAATAAAATTATGGAGACAAAAGCAAAATATTATGTACCTGAAATAGAAGAGTTAAGAGTTGGGTTTGAATGTGAGATTCAAAGCTCTTATGGATTTCAAAAAGGAATATTTCCAGAAGTACTTTATCTAGACACTCTTAGTGGATTTAGAGCAGATGAAATTGGTGCTATAGAGGCAGTTAAATCTTCTAATATTAGAGTTAAATATTTAGATTCTGAGGATATAGAAGAATTAGGTGGAATTAAAATAAGTGATTATAAGTATAATATTAATGGAGCTATTTTAGAAATAAATTATTCTGATAGCACACAAATAACTATTTCAGAAATAAGGCAGGAATGGGAAATGACCGCTGTTCCTTCAAAAACAGCAGAATACTATTTCCCTTTATTTATGGGGAAGATAAAGAATAAATCAGAATTAAAGCAAGTACTTAAAATGATAGGAGTACAGTAATATGAAAAATCCAAGGTATTGTATCAGATGTGAGATGGAAGGTAAATATATTAGAGGAGATTTTAGAGTCTTTGAAAATACTGTATCTGGAAAAGCTTATATGTGTGAAAAACATTATAATGAATGGGTAGCCTTACAAGAACTAATAGAAGAAAAAGAACTTTATGGAGATAACAGCACAGAAGATACAGAGTATTGAGTTAAGGTTTTTACAGGATGAAGATGAAGGAGTAGATGATATTACTCCTTTCATTACCTCACTTGAAAAGCTTAAAAATCATATTAATAGTGTAGGATTTAGCAATCCTTATAATAAAGAAGAAAAGGCTTTATGGAATACTATATTTAATACATTACTTGGAGAAACTGAAACTAAAGTAGAGGGGTTGAATAGTACAGGAGTAAGTATGGTACATATTCAAGAAGATATATGAGAAATTTAAAAACTAATGAGTTAATAAGGAGTATTGCTAAAGACCACGGTGTTAGTACTGAGCAAGCTAAAACAGTACTGATGAGTGTATTTGAGTACTTAAAATATAATATTACAGAGGTATCTGATAGAGAAGAAGTGTATTTTCCAGCTATAAGATTACCTAACTTTGCAATGTTCTTTGTACGAGAAAGCACTAAAGAGAAGTTTAAACTAATGAAAGAAAAGGAAGAGAATGAATCTATTTGAACTAAAGAATTGGGAATTACAAATACAACCAGAAGCTTATGCTTTAGCACCATTTAAAGTGCTTATTGGTAGAGACAAATCTAAAAATAAAAATATAGGTGTAAAAGAACTGGCATATATATTTTATATGTCTGATTATAAATCTGATTTTATAAATATTATTGATGAAGAAGAAAGGAATGAGCAAGTAAAGAAATTTGTAGAACTACCAAAAGAGTGGAAACCAGATAAGAAAGTATTAGACGCAATAGAGTTTTATAAACAAATGTCCACAACTACTAGTCTTTTATTATTAGAAGATGCCAGAATTGGTATTAGTGCTCTTTCTAAGTATATGCGAAGCATAAATTTTAATGAGGTAGAAATAAATGAAAAAACTGGGGAGATTAAACCCAAGCATGATATAAAGAAGTTTGCTGACACAATCAAACAGATACCCGCTATTGTAGAGGCTTTAAATACTTTAGAAGAAGCAGTTAAAAAGGAGCAACAGGCTGAAAAAGGATTAAGAGGAGGAAGACAAAAAGGATTATATGTTGATAGCGACTAATAATTTACAAACACCTGTTACTGAGGAATTACTTAGTAGACTAGATTCTCGTTCAAGAGTAGACTTTATGGATTCTCTTGAGCGTATTACTTTTATACAGAGATTAATATCTGACAGTAGAGGCTATGCTAGAGATAGAAAAAAAGATAGTAAAGGAAGAATTATAGTAGATCTGGAGAATCTCCATATTCTAGAGGATATGGATTATTTTAGGGAAAGAGCTATATACTATCAAAAGCATGGAGTATACACACATCTTTATCCTAATAGTGCTCCTAATAGTGAGTATAGGAAATTCTGGGATGAAGAAAGAAGAAGGTGTAGAGAAGGGTATGTAAGAGAGAATGACGGAGAATGGATACCAGGATATTACTATTATTATCTAAACTATTCTCCTATTGATATAGTAGTAGAAGATGATGTTATAGATGCGCATTTAGATGATTTAGAAGCTAATGTAAGGGCAAGTAGAATAGAAGACTTTCCACATATTTGGGATGGAGATTACTTGTTTTTTCACTATATAGAAAGAGCAGAAGCTAGAGGTAAACACGGTACTGTTCTAAAATGTAGGGGCCGGGGGTATTCCTTTAAAGCAGCAGCTATGCTGGCTAGGAACTATTTTCTTATTAAGAAGTCTAAGTCTTTTGCATTTGCATCTGAACAAGAATACCTTTTAAAAGATGGGCTTTTAACTAAAACTTGGGCCAACCTAAACTATATAGATAATCATACTCCTTGGTCACAACCTAGAGATTATGCGGATAGAGAGATACATAAGAGAGCTTCCTACAGAGATTTAGAATCTAAGACTGAGAAAGGATTTATGTCAGAGATTATAGGAGTTACCTGTAAGAATGACCCTCAGAAAGGTAGAGGAAAAAGGGGTAAACTTCTAGTATTTGAAGAGAGTGGTACTTTTCCAGGACTTAAACAAACTTTTAATATTGCTCGTAAGTCTATGGAGCAGGGAAGATCTACCTTTGGTTTAGAATTAACAATGGGCACGGGAGGTACGGTGGGAGCGGACTTTGAAGCTGCCGAAGAATTTTTTTATCATCCAAATGGATATAATATTCTTTCTTTAAAGAATATATTTGATAAGGATGCTCCTAATTCTGAATGTGGGCTATTTATACCTGAATATCTTAATAGACAGGGCTGTTATGATAAAGATGGAAACTCAGATGTTATTAAGGCTCTTATAGAAATATTTATTGCTAGGCAGCTAGTACGCAATAATAGTAGTGACCCTAATAGTTTAGTGCAGGAGAAAGCAGAATCGCCTATAACTCCCCAGGAGAGCGTACTTAGAGTAGAAGGAAATAAGTTTCCTGTAATGGATTTAAAAGAACTTTTAGCAGGCATATCTGCAAATATAGATGGATTTGTAAAAGGGCACTATACAGGCAACTTTACAATAGGTAGTCAAGGTAAAGTAGATTTTAGATTTAATGCTGATGCTAGACCTATTAGAGAGTTCCCTCTAAAAGATATATATAAGGAGGGAGCAGTAGAAATATTTGAGATGCCTAAGCCTGTAAGTGACTCATTTAGATATATTATAGGTGTAGATACATATGATGACGATGATGTTAAATATTCTACATCTTTAGGTAGTATTATAGTATTTGACAGATGGACTAGAAGAATAGTAGCAGAGTATACAGGAAGACCTCAGACAGCTTCAGAATTCTATGAGATTGTGTATAGAATGTCTAGATTTTATAACGCTATGGTGATGTATGAGAATAATAAGAAAGGTCTTTTTGCTTACTTCCAATTAGTAAAAAAAGATATAAGCATTCTAGCAGATACTCCAGAATATTTATCAGATAAATCCTCCCTTAAACCCAGCTATGGTAATACAGCTAAGGGTATTAATGCCACTGAAAGGATTAATACTATGGGTAGAAACTTACAAGTGACTTGGATGTTACAGAATGCCTATACAGATACTCCTGTTGAAGAGGGGGAAGTCTCTAAACTAAATCTTCATACTATTAGAAGTATAGGGTATATTAAAGAATGTATAGCCTGGAATACCGATATAAATGCTGATAGGGTTTCAGCTATGAATATGGTTATGCTTTTTGATGCTGAACTTAGTCAATATGAAGATGGTGTAACTAGAGAGAAAGCTCAAACTAGAGCAGATGACCCCTTTTTTAAAAGAGTATACAAGACTAGTAGACCTGATGCAGAAACAGGATTATTGGAAAGAATAACTCCTATGACTTCTTTTGGTTATAAAGGAATGAAAAAAGGTTTGATAAGTAATTAATATAAATATAACTTTGTAGAATACTATAATAATATGAGCTCAACTTTAACATTATCAGATAATATAGGATACTGGCCCAGACAGAAAAGGTCAGAGAGTGAAAAGAATGAAAAATTCTTTAAGGACTGTGTTGATGTAGGAATGACTTTAGCAGATAATGCTGACTTAGTAAAACTACCTAATGGTGTAAGATCTACTAAAAGGAAAAAAGAAGTCTGGTATGGGCTCTATGATAATAGGGTAGATAAAAGAGAGGTAGAAAAAACTCTTAATCCTTTAGGACTTTTTAACACTGATGAATTTCCAGCATCCTATAGAAACTATCCACTTCTTAATCCTGGTATAAATCTTTTGTGTGGAGAAGAGAGAAAGAGGATTTTTAACCCTATGGTAACAGTTATTAATGCTGATGCTATTACAGAGAAGGTTGAGAACATGGATAAGATGTGGAGACAGATGTATATTGAAGAAATTACAGCTACATCTTTTAGTGAAGAAGAAGCTCAACAAAGAATAGAAAAATTTAATACCCATATGAAGTACAACTATAAAGATGTACGAGAAAGAATGGGTACCCAGATGCTTAGATACCTTTACCATACTCAGGATTTAAAGGAACAATTTAGTAGAGGATTTAAGGATGCACTAATTGTAGGAGAAGAAATATACGTTATAGAAATATATGGTGGGGAACCTATACTGAGAAAGGCTAACCCTAAGAATATAAGTACTATACGTAGTGGTAGTAGCTGGAAGATTGAGGAAAGCGATATTATTGTAGAGGATTGCTATCTTTCTATAGGAGAAACTATTGATAGATATTATGACTATCTTACAGATAAGCAGGTAAGGGCTATTGAAGATGGATATTCTACTTTAGTTTCTACTGGAGGGCAGGTAAAAATGCTTAGACCGGAGATAAATGCTCCTAAACCTGTAGAGTATGTGGACCTTTCTACTATGGGTGTAGGAGATATTGATGCTTGGACAGGTATTGTAAATGGTGCTTATGATGCTGAAGGGAATGTTAGAGTAACCAGAGTAGTATGGGCAGGTATGCGTAAGGTAGGAATTCTCACTTTCTTTGATGAGAATGGAGAACTACAGAAAGATACAGTACCTGAACAGTATAAACCTGCCACAGAATTAGGAGAAAAGGTAGATTGGAGATGGATTAAAGAGTGGTATGAGGCTACTAAAATAGGTCCTGATATATATGTTAAAATGCAACCCTGTGAGATACAGATGAGGCATAGGGATAATTTATCAATGTCTCATCCAGGTATAGTAGGCTCAGTATATAATACTAATGATGATACAGGAAAAGGACTAATAGGTATTGGAGAAAATTGGCAGTATCTATGGAATACTTTTATGTATAGGACAGAACTTGCCTTCATTAAGGACAGAGGTAAAGTAGGTATGTTTCCAATACATTTAATTCCTGATAACTGGGGTGCAGAAGCAGCTTTATTCTGGGCAGAGAACTTAGGTTGGCTTCCAATAGATGCTTTTAACCAGGGACAAGAAGGATTTGCCAAAGGTAAGTTAGCTGGAGCTATGAGTGGAATGCCTACTCAAATGGACCTTTCTAATAATAATCAGATACAGAACAATATTCAATGGCTCCAGTTTATTAAAGGAGAGGTAGATAATTTAACAGGTATTACACCTCAACGTAGAGGAGCTATAGATAATAGGGAGACTGTAGGAGGTGTAGAAAGGTCTGTAATGCAGAGTTCTAATATTACTGAAGAATGGTTCTCTGTACACGATAATACTAAGGTAAGAGCTTTAAGGGCTTTATTAGAAGCAGCTAAGATTGCCTATAAGGGTAAAAGTTTTGTTAAGGAGTTTGTACTAGATGATGGTACTAAACAGATGCTAGAGTTTGACTATAATACCTATAGGGAAGCTTGCTATGGTGTGGATGTATCTAATGCTTCAGATGATGTTCAGGTATTACAGGCTCTTAAAGGATTAAGTGAAAGGTATCTGCAAACAGGTGGTAATTTTGGACTAGTTGCGGAATTAATGAACGCTAAAGACAGAGCTACTATTACTAGAAAGATACAGGAGGACGAGCAACAAAAGCAACAACAAGCTCAGGAACAATTTAAAGCTGAACAGGAAGCTATACAAGCACAAATACAAAAAGAGATAGAAATTAAAGATGCTGAACTAGTTCTAGAGTATGATAAGCTTGATAGGGAAGACATAAATAAACAGTTGGATAGAGAGGCCGATATTCAAAGGGAAACTATAAAAGCTTTAGGATTTGCTCAGGATACAGATGTTAATGACAATAATGTACCAGATGTACTGGAACAAAGCAAGTTGGCTTTACAACAAGTAAAGCAGTCTCAAGAAATTCTTTTAAAGGAAAAAGAGTTGGAAGCTAAAAGAAAAAAAGATGATAGAGATATTGAAATTAAAGAAAAAGAACTGGCTATTAAAAAAGAAGAGTTAGCTGTAAAAGAAAGAGACAGTCGGCGTAAGTTAAAGATAGCAAAGACTAATAAAAACAGGTACGATAAATAAGTCTATGTATTTGACAATACAAGAACAACGTATTAATTTTAATAATATACTAAAATACTATGTACTAGGTAAGAGCCTGTACATAGTATCTAGTATGAATGATACTATAGCATATCCTTATTCAAGTAACGAGAAAGCAACTAGAGTAATGAAGTGGATAGATAGTAAAGTTGGGGTTAACCTCACAACAAGTTTGGTTATAGAGAAATAAATAAATGAATCTAATAATTTTGATTATACAATCTAATATGTTTAATTTGTAAATAGTTTTAAAAACAAAGGCAAAAATGAGTAAAGAAGCACTAGACATTGATTTTGACTCTCTCTTTGGACAGGGAGTTGAGTACGAGGTTGGAAGCTCTCCTGGAGGGAGTAGTACGCCAGAAAATGTAGAAGGTAATTTACCTCCTACAGAAGAGACTAAGGATAAGGTAGAATTTATAGTTGGAGAGCCCCCTGAGTTAGAAGGGGAGGAAAAGGAGAAGGAGGAAGGAAAAGAAGTATCTGTACAAGAAGGTGAGAAAGAAACCCCCCCATCCGATGATATTGATGACAAGAAAGATGCTTCTGGTTCCTTTGCTCTTGCCTTTGCAAAGTTCCAACAGGATGAGGGGGTTATTTCTGAATTTGATGAAGAGGAACTTGCTAAAATTGCAGAAGAAGAAGGAGAGACTGGAGTAATGAAATACTTGCTGGAACTCTCTAAAGACAAGATTTATGAAGAGGCTAAAGAAGTTTATGGTGGAGACAGGGAAGAACTTCTTGAATATTTTAAATTAAAGGATGCAGGTGTAGATGGTGAAGTAGCTAAAGAGTTAGTATTTCAAAAGAGTAATCTGGATAAGTTGAGTAAAGAAGGATTAGAAGGAGAAGATAAAGAAGCTTTACGCAGAGATATTCTAACTCAACATTTAAAACTTACAACTAGATTTACAGATAAGAAGATTAAGGAAACTGTAGAGGATTGGATAAGTTTAGGAAAAGACGAAGTTGAAGCTGCAGAGGCTCTAGAAGATTTAAAGGTTATTAATAAGCAACAATTAGAGGCTGCAGAAGCACAAGCAGAAGAACAAGAAAAAGCTAAAATAGAGGCTGTTAATAAATATAAAACTGAACTTAAGGATTATATTTATGGACTAACAGAGATTATAGAGGGACAAAAGATTAATAAGCCTACACAGCAAAAGATGGAGAAGCTTCTTCTGGAACCTGTTAAAGATATTCATGGTAATATAACTAATGGTTTATGGGCAGAAAGGGCCAAAGATCCTAAAAAGTTTGATGCACATTTATCATACCTTTTAACCTCTGGACTATTTTATGGTAAAACAGATGTTATAAAAAAGACCACTAAAACTAAAGTTTTAAATGAGTTTGAAGAAGCTCTTAGGACTAAAGGAAGTGGGATAAAAGGTAAACCTACTGGAGGTAATAAAGCAGATGAATTTGATATGAATGCTTTTTTCAGGGGTAAAGTATAAGACCCAATTTTAAAAACAAAAATAAATTATGAGTAAAATTTTTAGAAACCAAATCTCTGATTCTAAACAGTATGGAAAACTGGTTAGAGAGGCTCACCTTGGATGGTTAGGTATGACAGACATCCAGAAGGTAGGAGACATTGAGAGGCTAATAGACCTTGATATTGGAGCTAATAACTTTGTAAACTTTGTGGAGAGTCTTCCTGCATATGAACTAAATGAGGAGGGTCCTTACCGCTATGCTATGCAAGGTGTAGAGGAAAGGAATTATCCACTGGTAAAAGCTACTATTGATGCTGCCGGTACTACTGTTATTACAGATAACCATCGTGCAGGCTATAAAGGAGCTTCTTTCTATCTATGGTTTGAGGATGATGTATTTAGTGCTACTGATGTATTATCTAGTAATCATCCAGAACAGATTATGCTTCGTATTATGGGGGATGGTGTACAGGTAGGATTACATATTAGGTATCAAGTACAGTTAATGGCTGAATCTGATAGCACACTGTTTGTTCCAGCTGATGAGGTTGAAGCAGGTAGTCGCTGGGTAGCTAATTATGGTCTTGTAGAGCCAGAATTATCAGTTAGAGGTAGTGAGCTTACTTTTGCTAGCCACTTTGAGCTTACTAACCAAACCTCAGTAATACGTAAGAATTATGAGGTTCCTGGTAATATGATTCTTAAAGGAGTTAACCAACCTCTAGTATGGAGTTTTGTTACAGACAATGGACAAAGGTTTGACAGGTGGCTTGGTAAACTAGACTATGAATTCTTCACCCAGTTCCGTAGGGATAAGGCTAGGTTGATGATGTATGGTAAGAGCCTTGGTCTAAATGGTAAGACTTCACAGATTAAAGGTGAGTCTGGCAATACTGTTAAAGCTGGTATGGGATTGTATGAGTTTATGAATAGTGGTAACATTAAGTATTATAATCAATTTGATATTGATGTATTTACTAAGTTTATCCTAGACATTACTTACAATATGGTAGGCCAATCACAGCGTAAGATTGTGGTATCTACAGGTGAATATGGTCTGTATGAATTCCACAAAGCTCTTATGAACAAGGCTGCTAGTTATCCTTGGGCACAATCTAATCATAACTTTAAGATTAGTGATAACAAGATTAGCTTGATGGAAGGTCAAATGGTTAACTTTGGATGGATTAACGGTATTGAGATTAATGTGATGTTGGATAAAATGAAAGATAATCCAAGTCACAATATGCTAATGCACCCAGGAGGAGGTCCAATAACTTCACGTATCTTTGATATTTATGACTTTGGTACCACTAATGGTAAGCCAAATATCCAAAGGCTTAAAGTTAAGGGGTATGAAGAGCTTTACCGTTATATTCCCGGTATGCGTGATCCATTCTCACCTTGGAATAATTTAACTGCTCCAGGTATGGCAGCTTCATCTAAAGATGGATATTCTGTATTTAAGCAGTGGGTAGGTGGTCTACATATGGGTAATCCTAAGAAAACAGGTAGGTTTATCCCAACTTTATACCAATTGTAATTTTAATTTATAAAAATATGGGACAGGATTTGTTCTTGTCCCATATTTTAAATAACTTTGGAAAATTAATTTAATTAAACTGGAACAAAAAGGCAAATTATGACAGTAGAGGAAGCAGTAAAAAAAGGATTTTTAGAGAATAAGAAAGTATACCTTAGACTATTACCTAGAGCCTCTGAATTAACAAGGGACCCTAACCATGCAGCTTATGGAGGTTTTGATGGTTCTTTAAGAGGATTTGTAATAGGAGTAGATAGCAGTAACAGGCCTATAGATCCCTTTAAAGGGAATGACGAAGAAAGAGAGTACTTTGAGAGTATCTTTAAGACAGACCTAAATGTACATACTCCAGATAATAAATTCTGGAAAACTTATTCAGTAGAGGTTTTAAAATCTCCTGAACTTATAAAGGTAGGAAAACTTTATAATCTTATGGATCCAAGGGATATGCTAACCTATAAGGTTCTATTAACAAACCATAAGTTAGTATCTAAAACTTGGGAAAGTAGGTCCCCCTTCCACAGCTTTGCATTCATAGATGCAGATTATGAGGAAGTAGAAGCAGAAAAAGAAGCAGATGAAAATGCTAGAATCTGGATGTTCTTAGGAGAACTAAAGGAAAGACCTACAAAAATGAGAGAATTCTTACAGGTGTATTGGACTACTAAAAGAACAACTAAACAAGTACCTAAGAATGCCAGTAAAGAGTTTTTAGTATCTGAAATACAAAAGATTATTAAAACTGATAAAGCTGGATACTTGGCCCTTATTGAGGACAGGGACTATGAAACAAAGTCTTTAATTCAAAGAGGTATAGATACTGGAGTTATTGAACAAGAGGGTATTGGAACATTCCATTTAGTAGGACTTGGAGGAGAGGGATTTTCTTATGAGGGGCTTATAGCTACTTTAGATAAGATGAAGTCTGAGAGAAAAGACCCTATGTATTTTAAAATGATTGCACAGATAGAAAAAGCTGAGAAAGGACAATAATTATGACAGCTGGTGAAGCCAAAGAAATGTTTCTTGCTAGAGTATACGCTGAGGTATCTGTAGATGTAGCTGGATGGACAGATGCAGAAATTCTAGAGTTTATAAAGATGGCTACTATGAGTACAGTGCAAGAGCTTTCTTTGGCTGAAACCTTTGATTTAATTTCTAACTTGGTAAAAACATCTACAGAAATAACTCTTACAGATAATACAGCCACTATACCAAATGAATATAGTGCACCATTAAATTCTGGGGGCATAACTGATTACCTTTACTATGTACGTTCTAGATGTAGAGTAGCAGCTACTACTACATATGTAACAGGGGAATTTATACAGGCTCATGAGGCAGAATTATATTATGTAACTCCTACCCACACTCCATACTTTAGGCACCCTAAAGTATACATAGAGGATAAAAAGATTAAAGTACTTGCAGATAGTTATACTATACTAGATAGATTATATTTAACTTATGTTAAAATACCTGAATTTGCAGAGTTGTCTGATGAAGATTTTGCAATACTTCAAGAAGATATAACTAATGTGAATGCTTCTCTACACGAAAGTATAATAGAAAAAGCAGTAAGACTTGCTATAACTAGTTTATTAACCACAGAAAGGAGTAGCCAATAATGACGGGAAAAGAAATGCAAATATTATTTCAGGATATTATAGAGGCTGCCACCAAGCATTTTCCTAAGAAATGGCTTCCTGAATCTGATATACAGTTTGAATATATTAATGAGGCTCAAAATAAATTCTTTATAGAGAGATACCTTACAGGCAGTTTTGTAGAAAGGACTAATTTTTTAAGAACACATAGACAGGAGCTTCTAAATTTAATAGAAGTAGGTACCGTAGGAGTAACTGAGATTAGTGCCTATTCTAAATCTTTAATAGTTACTTGGGACAATACCAAAGAATTTGTTTCAGGCTCTATAGATATAACAGCTAGTGCAATGGGAGAAACAGATTCAACACTTGAACTAATTCCTATAGAGGGAGACATTAACAGGTTTTTAACAAACCATACTAATAAACCAGTAATACTACAACCTGTAATTTCTTTAGTTGGTGATGGTAAAGCTATGGTAATCTATGATGATTACACTACTTTAGCAGCATCTGATCCTATAACTTTAGATTTATTAAATGCTCCAACCGCAGTATCTCTTTCTCAGAGCTGTGAATTATTAGAGAGATTTCATGAAATTATTGTAAGAATGGCTGCCTCACAATTATTGCAGGATAAGTTTGGTATAGCAATTTCAACTAAAGAGGATAGTAAGTAATGACTGGATTACAATTTCAAATAAAGTTTTTACAAAAGTTACAGAACCATATAAGTAAAGACCTAGATATTAGGACTATAGATATCCAATACTATATGGATAGAGGAAGAGAACTCTATGTAGATGAAATTATTCAGAAATATAGGGGTCAAGAGGAGTATAGAAAGAGATTAGGAAACCTGCTACAGACAAGTAATATAACAAGACCTGTAGCCCCAAATGCTCCAGAGGCAGGAATAAGAACTAATGGGGAAATTTGGGATATCAGTGCTTTAAATGCAAGACATATTATAGATGAATTTGTATCTATTTCAGGAGTAAGTGAAAGAATACCTGTAAAACCTGTAACCAATGACTATTATAATAAACAGTCTAAAAATCCATTTAAAAGTCCATATAACAAAGGTATATGGAGAATGGATGTGGGGGAAGGGAAACACGAGTTAATAACTTATACGGACTCTGGGACTATAACAAACTACTTTTTAACCTATGTTAAACATCCTGCTCTTTCTGGACAGTCTGGTTTCTTAGATGTAACTGAAAAGTCTACTAATTATTTAGAAGTACCTGTAGGATTCCAACATGAAATTATAGATAAAGCAGTATTATTTGCATTAGAAGTCTTTAATATATCAGGAAGTTTAAGAGCTCGTATAGAGTAGTACATATTGTTTAACTAAATATTAAAAAGAATGGCTTTAAGTAAATTAACAAGTAGAACTCCTCAACCCAAAACTATGAGGCAAGCGTTAAAGGCTAGGGCAAAAGATTTAGACCCCCTAATAGACCTACTTAATGCTGCTGGAGACTGGTACGCAACAGAAATTACAGCTGGAGCTGTAGCTTAATAATGAATTTTTTTGTTTAACTAAAATAAATATAACAATGATTAATGACAAAAATGTAACCTACTTATACGTAGGGAATGTAACAAATGGTTATGCAGACGCTGCAACAGCTAACCTAGACACTATGCCAGCAGGTTCTATCGCACTTCTTAAAGTAGCTTCTAACGAAGTAGAGGAGGGAGCTTTAGTAGCTGGACAGGTATATGAAGTTGTAAATAAGCTATCTGACGGTACTATCCTAAGATCTCCTGCTTTTACTAGTGCGGACCTTGTATATGCTAACGCTGAAGCATATGCCCAACCTTCACAGCAAGTAAGTTTTCTTGGGTATGATGGAACTACTATTAATGGACTAGGTACTATTACTTTAGGTGATAGTTACTCTGTACAACTTAGTTTGTCCTATACTGCTGGAGCTATTTCACAACAAAATCTAATGAAAAGTATTAGTGCTTATGCTACTGATACCTCTCAGGCTACTGTAGCAAAGAATTTGTTTGAAACTCATTACAGGCAATTTGGCCCACTACACGAACCCTTTAGAGCTATCCTATGTGATAGGATTGCCAGAGTAGATTCTGTAGCTGCACATGATACTGCTACTATTGCATATCTTGTAAATGGTTCTAAGACAGTTACACTGTACACTAAAACTGTAGAGGCTAGTGCTGCTTTAACAGCTAGTACTACTACTATTACTGCCGGCACAGTTGTGAATATTCCTTCATATAATGGAAGAACATTTACATTTGATGCTATTGATGCCGACCATGTTGTATATATTGGAACTAGCTCTTATGTAGTTGCTGATGCCGGTACTGCCGCTCAAAATGCAACTGCTATTGCCGCTGCTATTAGTGCCGGTACTGTAGCTACTGCTGTTGCCTCCGATGCCACTGTAACTGTTACTTACTTAGAAGATACAAGAGCATTACCTCCAATGGTGATTTCTGATGCCGATGGTACTCCTGCAGAAGTAGCTGTAACTATAGCTTCTGGAGATGATGTTCCTGTTCAATACGTTGTAGCTGCTGCTACTACTGCCGCTGCTACTTATACATTAGATGAGCCTTGGCAAGGTCCTACTGGATATGTATATACTGGTACTACCGCTGCTACTAATATTGGAGAGTCTACTCTAAATGCTGCTAATGCTTGGGGGCTTAAATTTACAGGTGTAATGGAGCCATTTAATCCTGTTACTGATAAATGGACAATGGTACATTTTGATGTATTAGGTGGAGCATTTGGTTCTTTTGGAACTGAATACAAAGCTGTTAAAGCTAATGAGGGACACGGTAACTGGAGAGCAGTAGCCACTTTAGAGCAGTACGCTCAAGGTAATGAAACTTTCTATAGGACTTCTAATTATCCATACACAGCTAATAGAACTGAAGCAGTTGCTGGTAGCGGTGGTTTAGGATATGATGTTATAACTGCTACATTTAAGAAATCTGTAGATTTTGCCGCTAGCGGTGTTACTGTATCTAGTCCATTTACTCTAAAACTTGCTTTTAGAAGTGGGCTAAGTTATGATGGCATTAACACTCCTTTGTAGATTGTGAGTTTATGTTATAGAAGGGAAGATTTATTTCTTCCCTTTTTTTGCTTTATGTTATTATTTTTATATTTTTACAACTTATGGATAGACTAAATTACATATACATATGACACCTGACGAATACACTAAATTACAGGAACAACTACAGGTAGAAAGGGATAAGAATATTGACCTTAAATTCCAAAACCTGAACACAAAAATGGATGAAGTAATAACCCTACTAAAGGACAACGTAAAAAAACACGATCAGAATAGAGACAGTATTAAAGAACTAGAGTCTAAATTTCAAACTTGCCCTATTGGAGTAGTTAAAGCTGAACTAAAAAGGTATGGGAAAGAAACTAACTTTCTTAGAGCCCTTTTTAAAAATGCTATTGTAGGAGTATTTGTAATTACTCTATGGATTGTGTTTATTTTTGGTCTTCTTATAACTTTTGGGCCAGATAGTTTAGTGGAATTTTTAATGAAATTTAAAGGATTATAATATGGAAAAAGTAAAATTTAATGTTGCAGAGGCCGCTGATGCCGCTTCTTTTAACATATATAAAGAGCAAACAGCTGATATAGCAGGAACAGTATCCCTTACTATAAGTTTTCCAGATGCAGATGTAGCAGATGTAACGATAACTTTAAGTGCTTCAGAATTAGCAGAGCTTAATAGTGATGATGGATTGGTTATAACTACAGCTAGAATATCTCCTTCAAATACAACTTTTACAGATGGTATATATGTTTTTACTCTTACAGAAGCATCTGCAGGGTTTGAAGCCAGTACTATAACAGAAGCTTTCGGAGCTATTATAACAGATAGGACTATTAAAGAACTGTTATCTTACAGGGTATACCTTACCCCTGGGCAGAAAGAGTGGATGTTGGAGAAAACACAATTACTTACTAATCTTAGGTTAGCGGCTTCAGTAGGGGCTACTAGTCAATACCAAACTAATTTAGAAGTATTAGAAAGGATGCGCTAATGACTAAAGAAGAACTAAAATTAGCTTTAGATTCTATAGTATTAGAGACACTCTATAACTATGATAAGTACTTTCAATCTATGCAGATAGCGGGAGGTAAATCTTCTATGCGTATGAGAGAAATGCTTAGGGCTCTACACATCTATATTATAGTATTAGAGTATTATTACCATGTAGATGTAGATAAAACAGCTATAACTGAGAATGATATAAATAATACCATTGAGGAGGCCAACGGCTTACTCAGAACATTTAATCCATATGAGTAGCAGAACTAAACCTTCATATGACATAAAAAGTCAACCTATACTTACCCCTAGTCAGAACTATGAGTTGGAGCCAGATAATACTGCTCCTAAATCTTCATATGATCTTACTAGACCTACAGAAGGGTTTCCTACAGATTATGTTTCTAGAACATATGGAGGGTCTTTTTATGGATTAGTTAAGTATAATAGTGGGTATAGCATTACAGATAACTTTCATTTAGTATATAAAAGTTGGGTAGAAGATTATGTAGCTACATCCATAGCTGAGTTAGAAGCTGGAGGTTTAAGCCAGACTACCATACTTGGGTGGATAAGTTCAAGTGTTGGTACTCCTCTTACATACAATAGCAGTACGGGGGTATTTACCCTGGATAAAGATCTATCTCAGTATAATAATGCTACTTCAGCTTTTATAACTCTTGCAGACATACCTGCTGAAACAGACCCTGTATTTTCTGCTTGGGATAAATCTACAGGAATAAGTATAACTTTAAGTCAAGTATCTGATTGGGTAGAACCTACTATTACAGAGACAGACCCTGTGTTCACAGCTTCACCATCTGCAGGAATAACTTCTACTAATATTAATAATTGGACTACAGCCTATGGTTGGGGTAATCATGCTGGATTATATGACCCTTTAAATACAGCTAGTGGGCTAATAAGCGCACATGAAAGTACTTTTAATCACAGTTTAATAGCTACAGCATTACAGAGTATAACTGGAGAAAGTGTGCACAGTCTTTCAGATTTTCCTGCTTTGGGTACCAGTTTACAGTTTCTAAGAGTAAATACAGATGGATTAGAGTTAGAATTTCATACTATAGGTCACGGAGATTTATCTGCTGGTAGTATGAATTCAGATAGTAACTACCTACACCTCACAGCTGCAGAGAAAGCTAAAATTTTACAGCCTGCTACCACACTTACTGATGGATATATGACTAGTGAACAGGTTGCAGACTTAGAAAATGCTTTAACTGCTTTTACTCCCGGAACTAATGCTTTAGGGGCAGAGCTTATTTATAATGAAACCACAAACACTTTAGTACTAGCTGATGATATTCCTACATTAGATGATGCAGCTACAGATGATTCTCACGTATTAAGTGCCTCTAAAATACTAAGTTTATTTGAGGGTAGTACAGAAGAAGGTTCTTACGCTAAATCTTATACAATAGGTATTCCGGCAGGAGCAGATTTGGCTACTAAACTAGGATTTACAGCTACTGTCCCTACTGGATGGAGCCTTAGTGCCAATGGAGCTAACTTAGAAATAACACATAATATAGGTAAAACTCCTATAGGAATAGCTGTATATAGAATTACTAGTACTGGAACTAAACAAAAACTAGAAGGGAATACTGCCTACAGTAATGCTACTTCTAATAGCACAGATATAATATTAACTTTATCTGCATATGCAGGTACAACAGATGCTACAGAAATAAGATTAAGTTTCTAATATGAGTGAATATTTTCCAGAAGTTGCTTGGAGAACTATAGTAGATAATGTAACAGTTACTGCAACTCCTTATTATTATACAGTAGATGTTTTTCCTCTAGATTCTAATGAACCTGGAGCAGATCCCTTAGATATAGCTGTAGGGTATTGGCTCATAGATAATGGAGGGTATACATATTTAATAACAGATATTTCTGGTAGTACTATTACTGTATATGATATTAATGAAAGGTCTTGGGGGGATAGTTACATAGGCCCTCTAGAAGATCTTCCTGGATATGTATATAAGACTAAAAACGGGGCATTTTTACTTAGTCAGTCACAGTTAAGATTTTTAGATAAATCTGCCCCAGATATACTTTATCCTATAGAAAAAGGAATTATTTGGAAATATAGAGGTATAGAAATAAATGCTCTTTATGGGGATGGAGAAGCAGTAGAGACTATTGCTGAAGATAGTATTGATAATATTACAAAACTATCTCTTTCTCCTGAATTTATTTTAAGAACAGAAGAAGATGGTTGGCAAGGAGGTAAAAAATATTCTCTTAGTTTAGATGGATTATTACACAATACCCTTCAAGATATACAGGGTACAGGATTAGGAGATGATTATATTCACTTGGATCAGGACCAAGTAGATGCTCTGTGGACTAAGGATGGTTTGAATATTACTAGAGATAGTGCAGCATCTTTAACAGGCATACTAAGTGTAGATGAGATTAAATCATATACAAGTGATATACCTTTAATTAAAAAGGAAGGAAACAACGTAAGAATTTCTACCTGCATACTTTCAGATTGTGTAAATGATAGAGTGGGTATATTTACAGAAACACCTTTAGATCATTTACATCTTACAGGGTATGCTAGAATAAGTACCTTAGCAGAAACAGCTAATTCAAGTTTAGTTACCTCTAATTCTGATGGAAGACTTATAAAACTACCATACGATAATAACGAAAGTAAGTATTTAAGAAGTGATGGTACTTGGGCGGTAGTATTAACTTCTACTGGAGATTTTCTAGATAGCGTTATTAGAATGGTTGTGGATAGTACTTTTGATCCAGGAACACCTTCTAATGGAGATAGATATATAATACTTAATGCTGCGAGTATTAATGCTAATTTTGGAACCATAAATGAATTCTCTGATGGCAGTGCTTTAACGTTAGGTAATAATGATATAGTACAGTATTATTCTGTGCACAGTGAATTTAGAATAGTATATGATACATCTGCTGCAATGCAACCCGCAACTGTAACTGTAGGAACAGATAAAAATGGGAACATTAATCATCAATGGACATACAATGTTACAGATGATATATGGGTAGATAGGGGTGCAGCAGTAAGCCATAATTCTTTAGATGGGCTGAATGATGGAGACTATCAGCATTTAACTGCTGCTCAATACACTAATTTTATTAGTCTTACAGATGGTTCTGATGTATCCAATACTCTACATAATCATAATACCCAGTATGCTATCAAACAATCTTCCACAACGGATACTACGTCTGGTAGGGGATTAATTGTGGGAGCGTTTGGGCTGGGTGAAACCAATGTATTATTAGATAATTTTAATAATAGGGTTTTTTCTGGTTTATATCGTTTCTCAAATACAACTCCTAATAGGCTATTTAATTACGGTACAATTCTTAATATGAGATATAGTTCGGGAAATATATCTCAACTCATATTTCCTGTTACCGCTGCGGGTGATTTGATGTTTAGAAGATACCAAACAACTTGGAGTGATGCTTATACAATTTTCCACACCGGCAACCTCGTCAACCCCGTCACGGGCACGGGCACAGCGGGTTATCTCCCAAAGTTTACAGGTACATCAGCGTTAGGTAATAGCGTGATTTATGAAACTGGTGGCAACGTCCTAATAGGCAAAACCTCAGTAACCTCAGGCTATATGCTGGATGTGAATGGAGCTACTCAAACTACAGGATTAAAAATAGGTACTTTATCAGGACTATTAAAAGCTAGTAGTGGAGTAGTTGGTACAGCAGTTTCTGGTACAGATGTTAAAACTATTAATGGAAGTTCTATATTAGGGAGTGGAGATATAACAGTAGGGGCTACTCCTGGAGGAAATACTACAGAGGTTCAGTTTAATGATGGAGGAGTATTTGCAGGAGATGCCGGATTCACTTTTAACAAAACATTTAAGGCTTTAACTATTACAGGAGTATATGCTGGTTCAAACCTAGAAACCAATATAGCAAGTTCATCTACTAGAATAGGAATTGATAGTGGAGCAGCAGAAGATAAAACAACAGTCAGATATAATGCGTTTATAGGATGGAGTAGTGGTAAAGCAACTACAACAGGTTCGGAAAATACTTTTGTTGGGAGTCTGACAGGATTGAAAAATACAACAGGAAGCGAAAATACCTTTATAGGATTTAAAGCAGGAGAAAGTAATATAATTGGAACAGCCAATGTTTTTGTAGGATCCAGTGCGGGGACCTTTAATACAGAAGGATTGGGAAACGTTGCGGTAGGATGGATAGCAGGCAGGGACTTAACAACTGGAAGATACAATACAGTAATAGGACCAGGAGCAGGTTACTCATTAACAACAGGAGAAAGAAATACACTAATAGGACATGGTGCAGGAAATCATTGTGTAACGGCTTCAGGTAATGTTTCTGTAGGAGCGAGTGCAGGAAATTGGGAAACTGGTTCTAATAAATTGTATATAGACAACCAAAGTAGGAGCAATGAAGCTGCAGGAAGAACAAATGCTTTAATACACGGAGAGTTTAACTCAACTGTATCGTCTCAATGGTTAAGAATAAATGGGCAATTACAAATTATTGATGGAATAAGTGCCCCATCTACTGTAACAGGGTATGCTCAAATATATGTAGATAACGCAGACGGTGATTTAAAAATAAAATTTGGGGATGGAACTGTAAAAACTATTGTAACTGACAGTTAAATAAATTTGGATATTAGCTAGATATGTTTTAAATTTGTAAATTAACTAATAACTATATTATGAAAGAAAAGTTAGAAAAAAGGTTTAAAGAGATTAATGATGAGTATACCAAACAAGCTAAAGAAGTACTCAACATTGAGAAAACACTAGAAGCAGCTAAAGCAAGAGTTAATTCACTTGGAGGGCAACTAGCAGAACTTCAGTATCTTTATGAAGAGATGTTTAAAGAAGTATCTCCAGAAACTGAGGAGAAAAATGTTACTAAACCTAGCAAAAAGTAGAAGTCTAGTTATTTTAGATGCTGGCCATGGAATAGATACTCCTGGAAAGAGAAGTCCTGTCTGGAAAGATGGGACTCAACTCTTTGAATGGGAATTTAATAGGTATATTGTAGATAAAATATCTCAGTACTTAACAGCTTCTAGAATTGCTAATATTAAGTTAATAACTACGGATAAAGATATTCCTTTACCCGAAAGGGGTAACTTAACTAATACTTTATACCATAAGTATAAAAAAGATTATTTTGTATATTTATATAGTATACACGGTAATGCCTACAAAGAAGAGAAAGTAAATGGTATAGAAGCTTTTACTACTGTAGGACTTACAGTATGTGATACTATAGCTGATATTACTCTACAAGAACTAGCTAAGTTAGGTTGGAATATGAGATATAATAGTAAAACTAAACTAAATAAAGATCTAGATTACTGGATGCTGAGAAGAACAGATTGTCCAAGTGTTATTACAGAGTCTGGGTTTTATACTAATTACGAAGAGTGTAAAAAAATGCTGGATCCTTATTGGAGGAACCAAATAGCTTTAGCGCATATAAGAGCAGCAGTAAAGGTTGAATTTGATAAAAATATAACATATGAACTGGTTTAAAGAAATATTTGTAGACTCATCTAATATGATGAGTTCTAAAAGAGTAGGGGGATTCTTCCTAATTCTTTCTGGAGTAATAATGGCTTTCTTTCAAGTTGTAGATAATGGGGTATGTATTTCTACAATAGGTATAGGAGCAGGATTACTTAGTGGTGATAGTATAACAGAAATTTGGAAAAAGTAAATGAAGACTATCTTACAAGTAGTAGCAGTACTGGGGTTAATGGTATTAATATTTCTAGGAACTAGAAAGTTTTTTCCTAGAGTAGAAGTAGATGTGCAAACTACTGTAGAGTATAGAGATACTACCATTTATAAAGACAGCCTTATTCCCAGTCCTTATCCTGTAAAAGTATATTTACCAGGAGATACTGTATATCTTCCAGCAGATAGTGCGGAGATTACAAGGTTATACCTTGCATTACATGCGGAGTATAATACTGTAAGAAAATATGAAGAGACTTCTGGAGATAGTGTGGTAAATGTTAAAGTAGAAGGCAGAGTAACTCAGAATAGGCTAGACAGTTTAAATATTATATGGGACTATAAGAAGTTTGAGAAGACTATTACTATTACAGAAACCATTGTACCTAATAATTGGTATGTATATGGAGAAACAAACTTTAACAGTCTAAGTCTTGGAATTATTCATAGTAGAAATAAATTTGTGTATAAAGGAACCTACAACCTTAATGATAAGACTATATCTTTAGGAGTAGGGTATAAAATAGATAAGTTATGGTAAGAAGTTTAAATATGCTAGTGTGGGAGCTTCTAGAATTATATAGAGCTTCACATAAAGTAACAGATTCATATGAGGAAAGGCTTTTTTATGCTTGGGTACAGGCTACCAGAGCAAAGCTAATTAAACAGCGTTTAGATGCCCATATGAGGATACCAGATGAGCACTGGGTACAAGACTTAGGATACATAGAGTTAGAGCCTGTAGATAGCTCTGCGTACCCTACAATAGCCTCTGGTAAGTATATATTGAGAACTGTAAAAGATATACCTTGGACTATACATTCTAAAGGAGAGCCTGGAGGATTTACTAGAATAGCTCCCGCAGATAATCTAGAAGAAAATTTTAGATTGGTTTCTTATGAAACAGCTCTTACTAGTGGTAATGGAAAGTTTAATAAATCTCAAATATATGCTGCTCTAGATGGACAAAAACTTTGTCTATTCAGTAAGGATAGACTACATAAGCAGTTAAAATATATTAGGGTAAAGGGTATATTTGAAAACCCTATAGAGGCATACGAGTTCAAAAATGGTATTGAATATGACTGGGATTTAGAATTCCCTATAAGTGACAGTTTAGTAAATGATATGAAAAATATTATTGTGCAAGAAAACTTTAGACTTATTATGGTTCCTATGGATGATAAAGAATCTAATAGTATTGATAATGTAGCTAATCCAGCACCAGAAGCAGGCGTACAAAGTGTGCAAAATCCAATGAATAGGAGGTAGTGGTATGTATTTTAAAAGAGGCAAGAGAGCATTATTAGCAGATACTTCTAGTAGAGATATGTATAATTTCTACAAAGAAAAGTGTAAATTGGATCCTTTAGGGTATGGTAAATTTATTTCTATCTGGAAAAGATTTATAGAACTTAGACTTCAAATGGTAGTATTTGAAAATGTAGAATTTCATATGCCCTATAGATTAGGGTCTATAAGAATAAAGATAGGAGGAGATTCTGTAAGATTAAAGAAGGATGGAACACTGAAACTTATTCCAGATTGGGGAGCCTCTAAAAAGCTATGGAAAGAACAATATCCTGGACTTACTCCTGAAGAAATAAAAGCTATACCTAATAAGGAAAAGGTATACTTCCTTAATGAACATACAGACGGTAAAGTTCTTCACTGGCATTGGGATAAACAAACTTCTAATTTTAAAAATAAGGGAGTTTATAGAATACATATGAATAGGAAGTGGAAGAAAATGCTAACTAGTAAAATAAAAACAACTAAAAAAATTGAGTATTATGAATGATTATAAACGCTGGTCAAAAGAGGTAAGTACTCCAGAAAGTACTAAATCTGTAATGGTAGAAGAAATAGATAATGGATTTATTGTAACTTTCTGTGAGTATAAAAACTCAGACTCTGAAAAGTATGAGGAGCCTAAAAGAAAGAAGTTTTACTCTAAAGAAAATCCTTTAGCTGATATGGAGCCTGAAGTTACAGAAGATAGCATAAAAGACTTTTTTAATCCCCCAATCTTTCAAGACTAATGTTCTATAAAAATTATACGCACATAGATGAAATCATAGAGAAGGTTAAGGACAGATTTAAGTTTGAAGATGTTCCTAAAGATTCTGCTATGGAAAATGCCTGGTTAGCCCTCAATAATTTGGGGGTTTCAGACATTTTAGAAGATGCTAATTGTGAGGTAGTAATAGAAAACTACAGAGGTATAATGCCTAGTAACTTGATTAGTTTGAAGGCCATGAGAGAGAAAGAAAGCCAAATACCTCTAATACCTTCTAAAGATATATTCATAGAAGGTAATCTAACTAATCCAAGTACATCTAAAACATATGTTGCTGGGTATACTGTAACAGGATTTAGTCCAGAAGTACCAAATTCAGAAGCTGACTTAGAAGTTAATTATGCTTATATAGAAAACTATCCTAAAAGTTCTGGGTTAAATCCAGGAGATTCTATAGGATTTCAGATAAAAGATGGGATACTCTGGTGTGAGGTACCTAATTGTACTATAGAAATGGCCTACAAGGCTTTTCCCATATGGGATGATAATACTCCTAAAATACCAGATGATTCTAAAGTAATAGATTTTTTAGTAGATTTTGTTGCATATAGAGTGGCTATAGGTCTATATATGACTGATAGACTTAGTAGAGATAAATTTGAATTTGTAAGGACAGAATCATATTGGTCTCAGGGAGCAGCTAGAAATAAACTTTTAATGCCAGATAAATCTATGATGGAATTTATGAGAAGAATGCAGACAAGGCTAATACCTAAACCAGAACAATTTAATACAGGGTTTAAATATCTAGGAGAAAGAGAAAGACTAAAATAATTAAAAGGCTATGGCTAAACATATAAATACCTTCCAAGGAGGATTAGATTTAGATACTAATGTAAATTCATATGATAATACTCATTATCCATATGCATTAAATATGAGGTTAATATCAGATACTGCAGGAGAATCTGGTACTCTTACTAATATGGAAGATTCTAAAGTAGTAGTCAATGTGGAGAATTTTTTTACCGTAGTAGGGTTAGGAAGTTTAAGAGAAAATACTATTATATTTACTAGAAATAGTAATAATGGAATGGGTAGAATATTTTCTATCTCCAACACTTCTTTGCTAGGAGGTAACACAGTTACTTTAAATTATTCATCTTCAGTTATAAGCAAACTTTTTAACTTTGGAACAGATATCCAGGTTATCGGTAGGTATGAAACTCCCTCAGTACAAAAAATATATTGGGCAGATAGTAATACAGATAACTCTATTAGATTTGCTAATTTGGCAGATTCTGATATTAATTCTAAGAACGTAAGAGAATTCAACATTGTACAGGAAGTAGAATTAGCTTCTCCATCGCTAAATGCTATTATTAACGGTACTTTAAAAACAGGTGTGTATCAGTACAGCTATTGCTTATTTAATAATAACGGGGCAGAAACAGGGTACTCTTCTGCTACTGTACCTATTCCTATTTCTTCTTCCTCTTTAACTGATGCAAACTCTGGTAACTTTATGGGGTCAGATTTAGGGGAAACTACTAGTAAAGGCATTAGTATTATAATCAATAATGTAGATACTAATTTTAGTAAAATCAGAGTAGCCAGATTATTTTATAGCACTCAAGAAGGTATTCCAGAAGTAGAAATTATATATGAAGGAGATGCAACCTCTTCTGTAACTGTTAATGACAGTGGAGGAGTTACTCTTGGAAGTCTTATACTAGAGGATGTTAGATATATACCAAATATATTTTCCGCTAAAACTTTAGAGGTAAAAAATGATTTCTTATTTGCAGGTAATATTGTAGAAGATACTTTTGATATAGATTTTGATGCTAGAGCTTATAGGTTTAGAAATGATGGAGGAGATATAAAAGCCTCTATATGGAATAAGATTACTCCAGACTATGATTGGTGGAATGGTGAATATATAAATGTAAACAGTACTACGTGGGATGTACCAGAAAATTATAATTGTATTAATCCATATAATATTTTAGATTCTTTTGACATAGCAGCCCTTAATTTTAAATATAAATCAAATGGAACAACTTTAGGAGGAGAGGGTAAATATATTGAATATGAATTTGGAGTAGTCAGCACCAGACCTATAGATGATGCACCTAGTTCAGCTACTCCGCTGAAAACATTTACCACAGGATATGATGATTTATCTAATCCTATAACTATACAAGACCAATTAGGATACCAAAGAGGAGAAATATATAGATTTGGTATAGTATTCTACGATAAATATGGAAGACAATCCTATGTAAAATGGATTGGGGATATAAGAATGATAGATGATTCTGATGGAAAGTACTATGGTATAGTAAATGGTAGTGGAGAGATTAATGACTTACCTATTAGATTTAAATTAAAAGCTCTAGCAGTTAGCTATCTAAAAACTCAAGGTATAGTAGGTTGGCAAATAGTAAGGGCTGAAAGAACTTACGCAGATGCCACAGTAAAAGATTGCGGGTATTTAAGTGGATTAGAAAATACAACTACAGGTGATAAGGTAAAGTTTAGAAACAGAATACAGGTTGCAGCTGCATCAGCTACTAAGGCCCAAAATATATTTGAATATATTTCTCCAGAAACAGTATATAATAAAAACAATAATGTTAGTTACGATAGAGTAGACCTAAAGAGAGCCGTGCCAGGGGGCGGGGGGTCGCTGATTACAAAAGTATCTTCACATGCAAATGGTACAGCTTCCCCAGTTATTCATAGGGTAACTCCTAATTTTGATGATTCTACTATATATAAGATACGTACTTCTAAATGTATGGAATTTAAAGCCGCTAAAAAGCAGGAGAATACTAATTTAGGAGTATTAGGTACTACTAGACAGCTTACTAACTCTTTAAATCCATTTCCTATTTCCTCTGTGGATAATAGATGTGTGCATGGTACTTGCCTACTTTTAAGATTGGATAGTGTACCTGAAAATAATAATTCAGGTTATTATGTCAGAAGAAGGTCTTATGGATTACCTTATGGAGGGTACAGCTATGATGCTATTAAAAGTACTGTGTATTATCCTTGTTCTCCTGTATTTGCTGTAGATAGTAATATAAGAACTATATGGGGAGGAGATTGCTATATTGGTATATTTGAATATATGAGAGGTTTATGTAGTACAGACTCTTCTATAGTGGGAACTTCTGCTCCATCTACTAAATTATGTAATCAAGTATTATATGTACCGGTAGAAACAAAAATAAACCTAATGTATACTGTTAACCCTAGATGGTCTAGATTAGATTCAGGAGTACAAGCCTCTCTGGGAAACAGAGAAGCCTTTACAGGGTCTTATACTTATAACGCTATGTGGGAAACTTCGGGAGTACATGAAGCTGGTACCCCTGCCGGGGGCACCACTGAATACTATGAACAAGATTATGACTTATATGTATCTAATCCTGTATATAATATAATGGATAAATCCAAAGTATTCTTCATTAAACCTTCAGATTTAGATGAAAACAATAGTGTGGATACTAGAATATATAGAACAGGTAAAAAATTTAATGGTGAGGTATCTGATACTTGGACAAAGTTTCCTATTAATAATCAATTAGATGTAGATACTAAATATGGAGGTATTACTAAACTTGTAAACTTTAAAGATAAACTATTCTATTTCCAACCTAAAGGCATAGGAGTTATAGCTGTACAAGAAAGAGAAGTTGTAAGTGGGCAGAGCGGTGCTTCTACAGTATTAGGTGTAGGAGGAGTTATGGATAGGTATGACTATATTACTACAGACAGTGGATGTAATAGTATTAATGGAATAGCCAGTTCTACAGCAGGACTTTATTACGCAGATGAGTATAATAAAAAAATATGCAGATTAGGGCAGAATGTAGAATTTTTATCAGATATAAAAGGTATAAGAAGCTGGGCAGATGGGAAAGATTTTACAACTTCTTCTGTATTATATAATCAAAACTTCAATGAACTTTGGTTTTATATAGAAGATGAAACTGTTATATTTAATGAGTATGTAAATGGGTTCGTGACCTTTACATATGAAGCTTTCAATAAATACTCTAAAATAGGGAATAAAACATTTATAATTACTCCGACTAATACAGGTAAAAGGTTAGATGAGGAAAATACTAGAAAGAATTGTACTCTGCGTATGTATAGTAATCCTAATAATTTAATAGTAAATAGATTTGATAGTCTTACATTTGGGCTTACATCTACAGGCGTATTTGATACCATTAAGTTTTCTAATAGGTATCAATATTCTGATACTTTAAATTTTAGTGCTAATACTAGGTTAAGATCTAGAAACTATATAATAAATAATTTAAGGGATTATACAGGTAAAAGACTCTATGACAATCATCTTAAAACAGAATTAACATTTAATACCTCTAGTAACGAGACTATTAAAGTGTTTGACATAATCACTAATTATACACCTATAAATACTAGATAAATAATTAGTAAAAAATTTGGAAGTTACAATATAATAGTTTAAATTTGCTAAAGATAACTAGTTATGGCACAAAGAAATAGGAGAACATCTAAGAAGAAACAACAACTTACCTATGAAGACATAAAAGACCTCTCTCCAGAGCAACTGGAACAGATGGGTTTAGGTAGTTGGTTAAAGGATAATGCAGGTAATTTAGTTCAAACTGTAGGTGGTGTTGCACTGGGAGCTGCCGGTGTCCTTACTGCTAATCCTATGTTAATAGCAGGAGGAGCAGGAATGGTAGGTTCAGGTGTAGGAGGCTTTTCAGAAACAGCTGGGCAGAAAGAACAAATGGAACTACAAGAGCAACAAATTAAAGAACAAAATGCTTTAAGTACGGCTAATACAAATCTACAAAATAAACTAAATCAAAATCCTTTAGTAAATTATGTTCCTACAAGACGTAGAGGAGGGAAACTTCCTAAATACCAAGCAGGAAGTACTTTACCTATAGACTCTAAGGCTTATACCCCTCCAACAGAATCTGTTTCTAATAGTATGAGAAGATTGAGAGGGGAGACTACAGAAGATATGGAAGCATATTTTGCAGATGATCCTAACGTAGCTTTACAGCATACCAGTTTTCCAGATCAAATATATCATTTACGTAAAATTAATGACCCTTATAGTGAATATTATGGAGGGTATGAGGTAGGGTTTGACCTTAGAGCTAATGATGGTAGAGTTAATGCTCCTATTGAAAGAATAAAAGCAGCTGATTGGGCTTCTTTTGTGGAAACACATAGAAAAAAATTTATAGGGCCGTACAGTAAATATTTAGATGTCCTTGAGCCTAAACAAATGGCTATGGGGGGTACTATTAATTATAGTGGACAAACACATGAAGGTCCTAATGGAGGAGTTCCTGTAGATGCTCAAGGTAATCCTAATGCTCAGAATCCTGTAGCTCTAGTAGAAAAAGGGGAAGTTAAATATGATACTGGAGAAGGAGATTATATATTCTCTGACCAACTAGAATTAAGGAAAGGTAAAACTTTCGCTAAGAAAGCTAAAGATATTCAGGCTAAATATAAAATGAGAATGTCTGAAGGAGTAATAACTGACCCTATAGCTAAGAAAGGTTACGATAAAGAAATGCAAGACCTTGTTAAAAAACAAGAAGAACTAAGAAGTATAGTAGCTCCACAAGAACAACCTATGATGAGGACTGGAGGGGGTTTACCTAAATATGATGGTGTAAGTTGGACTCCCGGAAACACTTCTTTTTTAAATCCCGAATATAACTTTAATCCTAGAGCTTCTTTTAATACTTGGCAACCAGAAGAACTAGACTATAAAACTCTAAGGCAAAACTATTATAGAAGTAATTCTATGGTACCATCCCCTAATTCTGCAGAACTCAATCCTTATGATACAGATATAGATTTTGGTACTTTTGAAGAAGCTCCTTTAGCAAGACTTGGTAGAGATAATATGTTAATTCCAGATAGACTTACTCCTAGAGTAGCTTCTCTACCTTCTCCAGATATAATGCCTACTAGAGCACAATCTAGAGCAGATTTTGACCAAATACTTTCTAAATCTCCAGCTAAAAATTTATATCAAGGACAGACCTGGACAGAAACTGGATTACAAATGATACCGGGTATTGCCAGTGGTATATCTAATATTGCTCTAGCTAGAAGTAGAAGAAGAGCTGCAGAGAATATGACTAAATTACAGGCTCCTCAAATAGTAGCACAACAAGTTAATTTAGAACCTGCCAGAGCTGGAATCAGAGAACAGGGTAATGTTGCTAGAGCCAATACCAGTAGAGGGCTTAGAGGGTCAAGTGCTACACCTGGACAATATATGAGTAATATGATTGCAGCTGAGACAGGAATACAGAGAGGTGTAGGAGAAGGAATTAATCAACTTAATATACAAGAGCAAACTCAGAATGCAGCCTCTAGACAATCTGCAGATGCTTTTAATGCACAGATGCAGGCTAGAGCAGATGAAATAAATTATATGAAAGAACAACAAGCATTAGATGCTTATTACAATCAGTTAGCAGGAGGTATAGGACAAATAGGACAGGGAATTACTGGAGCATTAAGTACTAAAGCTTCAAGTGCTCAGATGGCTAATATGATGCAAATGATGCAGCCTAACTATATGCTTACCACAACTCCTGGAACCGAAGTGGACCCCAATGCAAATAGACTTAGAAGAGGTTGGCAAAGATTTAGGGGGCAACTTGATTATAATATAAATAAAACACCTAGAAACACTTAATAATGGATAGAAGAAGATACCCTCGACAACAATATGTTCCACCAGGAATGGTAGACTTTGGTCAAATGGACTTTGGACACGATGTAGTAGCCCAGCAAATGCCTGGGATATTACAGAACTATCAACAAAGATGGGATATGCAGGATGCTGCTATTGCCAAGCTATTAGAAGAGCAAGCTGGTACTCAAATGCTAGAAGGAGATGCTCAAGCTGTAGGAAATCTTTTAAAAAGTAGTTTTGATGAAATAGATACTCTAGTTAAAGATAAATACCAGGGAGATAGAGGAGCTGCTGCTATGGATATAGTAAAGAGATTATCAGCTGCTAGAGCTCCTTTAGCACAGGCTAGGGCAGAAAAAGAAAGATACGATAAAGCTTTTGAACAGTACCAACAGTTAGCTACACAGGGTAAAGCTCCTAGAGGGAATTATGATCCTGTTACAGGAACTTTCCAAACATTAGGATTTACAGATTTTTATAAGGATACTCAGAGAAGTGCTTTTGATGAAAAAGGTAGATATGTTCCTAGAGAATACCAACCATTAAGAGGAGCAGGACAACACTCTGAATATATAGCTAAGAATTATAGTAAAGAATTACAGGATAGAATTATATCAAAAGTACCCCAATTAGCTAATATAGAAGGTATAGGGAATATGATTAAAAGTGGGCAACTTAGAGGTATTACAGATGAAGAGGTAAACAAACTATTCTTTAGTAATGGAGAACTTACAGATGAGGGTAGAGCCTATGTACAAGACTTTAAAGCTAATAGTACTTTTGCAGAACAAGAATTTGGGGAAGCTTTTAAAGATGATAAAGCTATAGGAGAATTTATAGCTAATACTGTTAAAGCCCAAACTGTAGGATCTATAGTAGACAATTATTCACAGTATAGTTCTGGAGAAAGTACTGATGCAGACTTAAATTCTTACAGAACTTTTTCTGGGGTAGAGGTTACAGTACCAAAAGAAAACATGGCACAGGCAAAGGAGTTCATAAAAACTACTTCTTCTGGAGTAGGGGGAGGAATTGCTAGAGGACTTATCAAATCTGCTGTGCTTACAGCTGATCCTTTATATAGAAAAAAAGCTTCTTACAACGCTTTAGCAAAAGTGGCTACATCTTTGTTTATAAATCCAAATTCTATTATAGGAGCTTCACTCAAAGCTTTTCCAGAGGCTTATGCCGATCTAATGCTTAAAACAGTGGAAATAAATGAACTATATTCCGCTACAGGAGGCACTGAAGGTAGAGTAGAAAAAGGAATAGAAAAACTTCAAGCTGAAGGAAACTCTGCACAACGTAATTTTGCTTCTTTAGCAGATATAGAAATGGATACAACTAACCCTGTAATACAGGCAAGTAGTCGAAGATATGCTCTTGCAGAAGATGCTCCAAAATATGTGAAAAGAGAACGGGCAAAAGATTATATTAAAGAATTTAGTACTATGTCAGTATCTCCTAAGATAAATGTGCGTTATAGCAATAAAAAGGATTTAGATCAACTGAAAGCAGAAGATGAATTCTGGTTTGGTAGAAATGCAAATGATGAACCTGTATTTAAAGCTTCTATGGCGAATAATGCTGTGTTTATTAAAGGAGAGTCTGGAGAACCCGTAGGTGGTGCAGCTTTTATTAATGAGGTTGAAGATAGGCCGGTCCAGGCATATGGTACATATAGTAATGATAATCCTTTCGGAGTAGGAGCCAAACAAGTTATAGTAGAAGGTAAAAACGGTCCGGATATATATGCGATGATTCCAACAGAGGATCCTAATCCTATAGATTTAGTAGAATGGCAAATACACAATGTTAAATATTTACCAGAACAAGAGATAGAAATAGTTACTCCTTTTGGTAATAATTTACAGATACGAAATATTTCTTCAGGGGATAAATTTTTAACTAATCCTGAGTACGAAGTAATAGTAGATGGAACCAGAGTTAACCAAACTTTTAGGTCTACTGGAGATATTTTTATTAAGTATATGCAGGCCCTTCAATAATTAAAACCCAAATTATGTCTTTGAGAGAAAGTATAGCAAAAAAAATGGAACTACGGGATAGTATAACTTCAAATATACAACATCCTACTAATATATCTATGGAGACTTTTAACACCCAAATAGATGCTCCAATATATGATTATAGACAAGAGGCTGTTATCGGAGAACACCAACTTACTTCTAAATATGATAAAGGATTGTTGCCTGGAGTATCACAAGATTCCCACAGAGCTTCTAATCAAAAATGGTATGAACAAACTGCTAATTTTATAGGACAGGCCGCTCTAGGAGAAATATTAGGGGGTACTATGATGTCTATAGGAGCTTTAGTTGAGGCTCCAGAGATGATATATAATTATCTTACAGGGGAAAAGAATGACTGGGATAATGCCATATTCTCATTAGGTAAGAATATATCAGATTACTCTAGAGAGGCTATGCCTATATATCAAACAGGAGAAAGATTTGGAGATTGGGGCTGGTATATGCAAGGATTTACATCTGCTGTAAGTGCTGTTAGTATGATGGTGCCAGGAATGGCTGTAAGTAAAGGTATAGGTTGGGTAGCTAAGGCTATGAAACTAGCAGCTACTCCTTCTGCTATAGCTTCTACATTACTAGGAGCTGGAGCAATGAGGCATTCAGAAAACTTTAGAGAAGCCGCTGAATTATACCAAAATTTTCAACTAACTCCAGAAGAACAGGAAACACTTGTTAATAAGTATAAACCTGCTATGGAAGAGGAGATGATGGCAGCAGGTGTTATATTTGATCCTGAGAATCCTCAAGCAGCTACACAGGAAAATATTGCTAAACAGGAAGCTATAAGAACTAAATATGCAAAATTACTAGAAGAAGATATAGAGGCAGCAAAGCAGATGGGTACAGCAATGGCCTACAATGCTAACTGGATTAACTATGGTTTTGATGTACTACAACTAGGGGCTGTACTAAGACCTCTTAAGGCTCTTACTAGAGGAGGCACTATTGGTAGTAAAGTAGCGGCTGCACATGATGCTACAGTTACAGGAACTAAATTACTACCTAAATCTTGGGCAGGTAGAGTAGGCCGGAGAATTTGGGATCCTGCAAAAGTAGGGTTACGTGAATGGACTGAAGGTGTAGAAGAATTAATAAATACTATATCTGCTATAGAGGGAGAAAGAGCGGCAAGAATAGAACTTGGGGTAGAGAATGACGATGGGTCTACTATTACAGATAGGGTATTAGGATACTTAGGAGAAGAAGAAGTACAAGATGCCTTTATATGGGGTATGCTTGGAGGAGTAATATTCAAAGGTGCTTCTAGAGCTATAGGTATGGATGCTGGAGCCTCTATAAATAATAGAAAACTAGCGGAAATAGCTAATAGAAGTGAACATCTTAAAGCATATAATGCTAATATATCAGCTATAAGAAATGGTGAAAAGCTTGCTGATATGGAGGGTAATGTTATTGCTGATTACTCTAAACTAACCCCTAAAGAAAAAATAAGAGAAGAAGAATTAGTTATAGAAAGAATGGGTTTTGATAAAGGGCTTAGAAGTTCTCAAGCTGGTACTATGGATATAGATGTCCAGTGGGCTAGAGATCCTAAAACTGCTAAGACTTTTATAGATATGGGTATGGCTGATGAAACTAATGTATCTGAAAAGATAAATAAGTTTGTGCAGCAGATGGAGAATGCTGAAAGGATTTACCAAAAGCATTATATGAACCTATTTGAGTCCCCAATAACTCAAACAGCTAAATCTATACTTACTCAACAGAATGTAGCCTTAGACCAACAATTACAACAAAATCAATCAGAGTTACAAAGATTGCAAACAGACTATAATAAGATATTAGCTTCTGATCCTTTCCTAGTTCAGAATGCTGATAATCCAGATGTAATGAATAGTATAAAACTATTGGCATTACAGATGGCTGAGGTAAGTTTAAAGGAGACTAAAACTATTAACAAGGGAAGTGAATTTATTACCAAAGCTATAGATGAATCTTTAGCCAGTATAGCAGAGGTAAAGAAGCAGTACACTACAACTAAACCTGTAAGTCTAGGTAATATCAATATGGAGCTTGTAAAGAACTTGGCTAAAACACAAGTACTAACAGCTTATAATGAAGGTATTAACAATGAACTTATCAGAAGGGCTGATAAAAAGAATATTGCCAAAGAAGCAGCTAAGATAGATAAAGAGGTAGAGCTACAAAGAGAGGCTGTAAATAAAAGGGCCCAAGAACTAGAAGAGAAAGAAACTCTAGAGCAAGAAAAGACTTTAAAAGACTTAGGCTATACTAAAGCTCAGATAGATAGAATGCCTACTAAAAAGAGGCAAGAGATTATAGAGCAAGCTAAAGTAGAAGAACAAACCACTCTTTCTACAAAATCAACTTCCCCGTCAACTTCCCCAGCTGTTACAAGGGAAGTAGATTGGAATAACCTAATAGTAAATGCTGTTAATGAAAGAGAACTAGATGCTATTATAGATCAGATGACAGAAGCAGGTATAGAGCCTGATTTTGCTACTATTAATAAAAGAAGGGAAGAACTGACTCCTAAAGATAATAAGAAAGAAAAGATTGCTGATATTGAAAGAAGAAGGCAGGAAGAATTAAGCAGAGAAACTCCCATAAAAAATGAAATGGTAAAAGTAGATACTGGAGATGGAGTTTTAACATTTAAAGTTATAACTTACAAAGATGGTTCAACAAGAATAAAAGGTTTTACTGAATCTGGGGAAACATCTTTAGCTGGATTTAAAAGAATTAATAATTATCCAACGATTGAAGATTTTCAAGATTATCTAAAATACGATTTTGAGGAAAATGCTAATGGTATAATAGAAACAAAAACTGTAAAAGATAATTATACAGATAAACAATCTCTTGAAACAAAAGCTGCTAAAGAAAAAACAATCAACGCTAAATACGATGCAGAACTAGCTGCTTTAGAACAAGAACAAGTTACAGAAGATTCTGGATTAGAACCAGATAATACAGATTTAATGACCCTTCTAAATCTTCCTACAGATATAGAAACATTTGAAGATGGTAATACCCCTCCTCTGTCAGATAAGGATATAGAAGATATTGAGAATAGTATTAATGAGGAGATGGAAAGTATTACTCCTCAGATGAAGAGGGTAAATGCTATAGGTATTATAAACCTTGTAAGAAGGCATAAACAAACTTCTACAGGAGAGAAGTTTAGTACTACAGATGAGGTATTAAATCCTGAAGCTCTTTTACTATCCAGCTGGAAGTATTTTAATCCTGGAGATGAAGTTATTGTTTCTGTAGATACTGAATATAATGGTGAAGTAAATACCTATACAGATGGTAGACAGAGATTAACTAAGGATGGAGAAGCTATAACAGAGAGAAAAACTTATGGACAACTTAAAGCTGATCCAGATAATCTTCCTATAAAAGTAGAATTAAAAAGAGGAGATGTAACTACAAAGGTAGGGTATTTTCCAACAACATATTGGGTAGGAGAAAAAAATGCAGATGGTTCTTATGTTAACATAGCAGATGAAATGGCTATGGAAGGCAATGGAGATGTTCAAGTAGAACAAATGCAGCAATTAAGGAGAGAAATAGCTGCTGTAGAACACGGTACTAAATTATCTTTTAAAGTTACTAATTCTACTCCTGGTAGCCTATTCCTTACCTCTAAAAGAGTTAATGGTATTAGAGAGAAGAATCCTATTAGTACTAATATGCCTACATTCCTAGAGTTACCTATATGGGCTAATACTCCAGGTGTAGCTCCTTTTACAGTATTTAACAAAGGGTTTATGATTAACAAGGATGTAAGATTCCCTGCTAACATGACCGTAGTAAAACCTGAGAATGTAGATGAGGTATTCCCTCCAGGTACAATTGTAATGATGGTTCCTTCTGCTAATGCTGGGGTATTTATTCCTAGACCAGTTAAACTAAATAGAATACCAACTCCTGTGGCCCAAGGTATAGCAGAAGTTATTAAAGGATATATGACTAAGAATGCTGAGGTAGCAGGTAAAGTATTTAAGACTGACCAAAGCATTGAAGGATTAAAAGCTTTAAAAGATTATTTAGAGCAGTTTATGTATTTTAGTCCTGTAGAGGATGTAAGAAAAAATACTTCTGTATTTGCTAAGGTAGGCTTTGATATGGAAACTGGTACCCTAATAGTAGCTAGTTCTATTAAACACGCAGAAGTACAACTAAATAGATTTAGAGAGAAAGATTTTAGTGACCCTAAAGTACAAGAAGAATTTGATAAGCAGGTTACTCCTTTAGTAGAAGCTCTGACAAAGTTACATATCACTGTTAGAACTACCATGATAAATAGTCAGGATAAATTCTTTATACCTAGATTAACTAAGGATGGAGCACTTGACTTTACAGAGTCCACTTTCAATGAATATCTTTCAGATAACCTTCTTACAGATGTACTAGAGAAAACTACAGATGAAGGAGAGGCTGTATATGCAGTACAGCCTGTAGTAGAGATTAAATGGGATAAGGAAGATAAACTAGATCCTAAACCTAAAGAGCCTGTACAACAAACTCCAGATACTCCTGTAATACCTACTATAGATTTAAGTGGGCTAGATGTATCTGATATTGTTGGAGAAGGAGATTTTGCTATAGGACTTGGTCCTAATCCTACTATGTCTCAATTAAAGACTAAGTTAAAGGGTAATGGTGTATTAAGTAATGCAGGTGTAAAAAGATTTGCAGCTAAACTAGCAAAATATAATAAAGAAAATGGTACTTCGCATCAGTATAAGGCTATACCTATAGGAGAGAGTGCTAGCTATAAAATAGAGTTAACTCTTTCAAATATGCCTGTTAATCAATGGGCTAAAGAACAAAGGGATGCCATTAAGAAGGATGATTTTGGACTAACTGTTGGAGATTATGCTATAGGAGTTCCACAAGCAAATAAAATATCAGAACTAGCTTATAGTTACTTAGTTAGTGATGGAGAATATACCTTTACAGCTGAGAAACAACAGGCTATTACTTCTACTATTACTAACTCAGTATTTGCTAAGTTACTAGAAGCTGAAGAGGTAGGAGAACAGATTACTGTTAGAGAAGCTTTTGATTCTGCTAAGAAACAATTTACTAATCTTTTAAAGGGTCTTAATAAGGTAAATACTGTAGCTACTCTTGAAAACTTTAAAGATATTAAACCTCAACTACAATCACAAGGTTGGGGATTTATACAGTCCTATGAACATTTACAGTTTCTTATAGAAGAAATTAGTAGGGTTACTAAAGACGATGTATTTAGACAGTTTACTTTACAAGTGCAGGATAATCTTAGAAAGCTAGATATTACTGCTAGAGAGGAAGAAACTAGTTTAGATGCAGAGGGTAATGAAACTACTCTAGAAAGAACTTGGGAAGATGGGGCATATCTTAAAATGTTTGCTAAGGATAGTGCTGTACGTAAGGTTAAACTAGCTTTAGGTAAGATTAGAGATACTAAATTGAACTATCTAGGATTACCTGCCTATGTTCCTTTTGATACTGTATTTGATGATATAATGAGTATTTTAAGTAGTAAGCCTATAAGCAATACTATTGAACAAAACAGTAGAGTTCTTAGGGATATAGCCCTTAACAATCCATATAAAGCATATTTATCACAAGTAGCAGATTTACTAGATAATCCAGATGTAACCCAGTCCCTTAAGAATAACTTCCAGTCTGTTATTATGAGAAATAATAATGACTTTGTATTCTTAATCTGGAATAAAGGGGATAAAGGTTGGACTTTTAAACCTATGGATGCTAATAGGAATAATGTAGTCAGTAGAATAGTAGATAGTTGGAATGAAAACTTTGTTAGGAGCCCTTTAGTTAAAGAGGTTAATGGGGAGAAAGTTCTAGATAAGCAGGCTGTAAAAGATAAAGGATATACTATAGAGGATGTTAAAAACTTAGATACTTTAGAAAAGAAGAAAGCTTTTACTGAAAGATTGTTCCTAGACCTTGGTTTAGGTATAGATCCATCAGCTTTAGAAAAACTATTTAATTCTCTAAATTTAGTTAAAGATTTTGGTAAAGGATTCCCAGGAGGATTTGGTGCCCAGTTTGGTTTTACCGCTAAAAATGAACCTAATGGACTAATATCATCATTAGTGCATGCTCTTAATATAGAACAGGCTGTAGAAGAGGGAGATAGCCTATTTGAAGTTAACAATCCTTTTGTAGGTAAGAATAGTGAAAGAGCTGCTAAGTATCTTGCGGGTATAGCTGCTAACTATAGTGAACTTATATTCTCAGACTCTCATAGAAATATTAATGGGGATACCGTTAATAATTATGCTTTTTATACCCCTGAGACTTTAAGAATAAAGGCTATACATAATCCAGAGGTTAGAGCTAGATTAAGAACTCAGGCTATTACCCACAATTCTTTCTTTCTAAGAGAACTAGATAGAGGAAAGGAAATTAAGTACCATTTAGAAGATGGTATGAGACAGGAAGGCAGATCTGATAGTGGTGTAGGTAGAGGAAAAATGTCTTCTAGAGAACAAAGGTTACTAGCTATAGGGCTATTCCAACAGATAAACCCTCAATATGTAGGGCTTACCCACTCAGATAAATCTCTTACACCTATAGTATCTGCACCTAAACTAGGACTAAGTATAAGTTCAGAGTACATAACTGTAGTAGATGGTATACCACAAATATCTGTAGAAGCTTTACCTAATAGAGTTAGAACAGAAATACAAGAGCTTATTATAGCTGAGAGAAATAGGATTAGAGAAATAGGAGATAAGATTAGAGAGCTTGGTGAAGAGGTTGCTAAAAGAGAATTAGGAGAACAATACTTTGAAGGTTCCCAATATTTCTACTTCTTTCCAGAATTAAATAATATAGTTAGAGAAAATGGAGTAGTAAGTCTAGCGCAACTAAATAATTTAGATGCTTTAGTAGACAGTGCTATGAGTACTATGGTCGATACTATCAATGATACTATCAAGGAGTGGTATGAGGATGGTACTATTTACCAAGATAAAAAAGTCTGGAAAACTAGATTTAATCAAGCTTATATTAACAGTACCCCTAAATATACAAATCTCCCATTTGAAGCTATGGTTGCACATGCAGCTGTAGATATGGATATAAACTATGCCATCTTCAATGCTAATATGATGAGTGTAGTACAGGGAGATCCTGCACAGACCTTTAAGAAAAGTAAGAAGAAAGGTGCTACAGCTATAGACCATGTAGAGACTACTTTAGAAGAATATCAAAAGAGAGAGGCTAAAGATATGGCTCCTGGTGCTTTAGGGTACTGGGGATGGAGTACTAATGTTGGAGGTAATATGTATAAGGCTCCCAGTAATTATGGAGTAGCCTATATTAATGATGTTACCTATGGGACTTTAATGGATGGGTATTTAAGTACTTTAGAAGCCTATACAGGTAAACTGGATAGAACAGATGCTCAAGAACTAACCACAGTAGAAGAACATATAGATGTTATGTTCTCTTATGGTAAGATACCCGATAATATCTATCAAAGTGTTAAAGCTAAAATACTAGCCAATAAAGGAGGAAAGTATAAACTTACTCCAGAAGAGAAAAGGTTTGTACTTCAGCCTATGAAACCTGTACAGATAGTTAGAACTTGGAATCCTACATTTGGTGTAGAGGAAACTCATTATATTAAATCTTCTAGTTTTCCTCTTCTACCAGAACTAGTAGCAGGTACAGATTTAGATGTTATTAGAAAGGCTATGGAGACCAGTACCTCTAATGGTAATAGAGGAGTACAAAGATTAGCCTATAAAACAGCTGTTAAAGTTGGCCATAAGAGATTAAACACATTATTTGATAGTAAGGGTGTAGTTAATAAAACTGTAGAATTTACAGATGATGATATAGTAGTCCTTGATAGAGAAGGGTTCTTTATTCAGCAAGAGGTTCCTTACAAGGAAGGAGACCATAGGATTGTTACAGGTAGTCAGATGAATAAGCTTCTGTTCCAAGGATTAGGGGATAACTTTACTTTTAACTTTCAGGATAAGGAATATACTACAAAACAACTAAAAGCTATTAAAGAAAGTGTAAGAGTAGAACTCTTTAAAATGTCTGAGCGTGAAATACATAATAAGCTTGGCATGGAGTTAGTAGATGGTATTCCTACTTTTATAAATCTTGCAGCTCTTAGAGAGTCTTTAATAGATGAAGCTAAAAAAAGAGGTTGGGGGCTAAATGATATAGATGCTCTTAGAATAGTTGATGGTGCTGTAGTAATACCATTTGCTTTTAATAATAGTGCTCCTAGAATAGAATCTATGATACTATCCATATTCAATGGAATAATAAAGCAGAAAATGAATGGTAAATCTCTAGTACAAGGTACAGATGTAGGATTAAGACAGACTAGAGAATTTAATGAGGATATAGATACTATTGGAGGAGAAAATGGTATAGTGCTTATAAGGGATGGTAATGGGAAATTACTATTTGATAAGCAGAAAGGATTACAATATTCAGATATTTCTAAAGACGGAGTAAAACTTGCTCAGGTATTTATGCCTTGGAAATATGAAGGAGAACTAAAGAACTTTATTAATGATAAAGGAGAATTAGATACCTCTAAAATAGACCCAGAACTTCTTAAGCAGATAGGATTTAGGATACCCACACAGGGGCATTCATCTATGTTAATGATACAGGTAGTAGGATTTTTACCTAAAGAGATGGGAGACTTAGTACTAGTTCCTGGAGAGATTACTAAACAGATGGGTTCTGACTTTGATGTGGATAAGCTATTCAACTATATCTATAATGCAATACTATCAGATGAAGGAAAACTTATTAGAGTACCTAATGAAAAAGTAGTTAAAGTAGATGAAGAGGGTAATGTTGAGGTAGACAGAAAAGAATTAAGGCTTTGGATTAAACAGACCTATAATACTAGGTATAAGAATGGCTGGGCTATAGCCGATAAAGTATCAGAATATTTAAAAGATACTGATACTCCTTTAACTTCTAAAGAAATTGTAGAAGGATGGGCCAATAGTGGGACTAAATTTACCACTGTAGGGGTTGATAGTCTAGAAGCTAGGGCTATGCAAGAGTTGGGATTAACTCCTGATAAGGTAGATTTACCTTCTAGTAGAGCTATAGCCAGACAGGCTTTAGAAAATGCTTACATAGGAATACATGAGAGTGTGCTCTCACATCCAGAAGTTATTAAGAAATCTACACAACCTTTAGACAGGGATGATTTAAAGGATACTGGAACAGCTTATACTACTCCTAGTAAAAAGCCTATATTTATATCTAGGAAAAGACAACTAGATGATTATCTTATGCAGAGAGCTGGTAAAGAGGGTGTAGGTGTATATTCTAGAGCGGTAACAGGTGCAGCTGTTATAGAAGGATTTAATGTAAGACTGGCTAAAGCATTTGATGGATTTGATGGTTATGCTCTACAAAAACTATCTGGTAATGGTACCTCTTTTTTTAATGATAATAAGAAACTTGTAAGAACTAAGGTAGATAATCTAGTTACTCAACAATCAGGAGCTGTAGATAATGCTAAGACTCCTGTATTGGATATGAATAACTTGAACATGCAAACCTTTAATGTGGCTATTATCCTTAGCATGTTAGAGGATAGCAGAGGTAAAGCTTTAGATCTTAGATATAACTCCTACTTTCTAAGACAGGAGATTATTAAAGACTATGTAAAGGAAATGCAAAATATTTCTGATAGTCTCAACGATGAGTTTGGTGAAGGTACTAGACAGGAGCAGGTTATAGATGCTTTAAAAGAAAAGTATTTATCTAGAATAGACGGTAAAGTATATAAAAGAAAGAAAAAATCTTTTACGCTGAAAGAGCTTACAGATATGCTTATGGCTGAAGATACTAGTACTGTAGAGTATGTAGAGGGACAGCTAGAAGTACTAGAGAGATTTTCAGAACTAGATAAAATAGGTAAGGAGTATAGTGATTTTCTTACAGCTATATCTACAGATAGTAAAGGATTTGGTAAAAGTTTCTGGGAAGTAGCCAAGAGAAGAGAACAATTAGACAGAGTATATGACTTTAAACTTATAGAGGGATTACAAGAAGTTATAGAGACTGGTGAACATGGGACTATTGCTGGATATGTTAGACAGGTAGCAGATAACATGGGACAGCTATTTCCTTATGATAATCCTAATATAACCTCTATTATTAAGATTATTGAGCAGCAGTCAGGTAAAGATGATTATATAGATGTAGAGTTTAGAGAGAAAATATGGAGTAGTCTAAAATCTTTTATCTTTACTGATAAAAAGTTAGACCTTTCAACAGATAGGGATGAACTATTTTATGGAGAGAACTCTGTAGCTAAACAGGTTATAAAAGCTAAAGAGAGTTGGGGGATGAATAATTTATTCCTTAATAAATTATCCCCAGTACTAGCCAAGAAACAAGGTATGCCTGATCTAGTTAACTTTGCAGCTGCTATAGTGGAAAGAACAGATGAGATTAATGTAGTGAGAGCCTTTACAGATCTACTAGTTAGTTCTAATGAAGAGGCTAGAAATTTAGGTGAAAACCTTATTAAGTATGCTTATGCTAAAGGAGGTATCCAAGAAGCTCTACAGTTTATCAAGTATATTCCTACAGCCTATTTAGCTACTACTAATTTTGCAGATAGAATAGGAACTAGTTTAAATCAGGTAGAACAAATGAGATTTATTGAACAGTTCTACCAGCATTATCCTCAATACTCTCCTAAGTATAACCAGGATATTAAGTTAGATGAAGAAAGGAATTTAATTGTAAACATTAAGGAATCAGATACTCTTCAGGATAAACTATATCTAGCACATAGAGATACTAAGGCTAAAGAATGGCTACTATTTAAGAGAGTTAAATTAGAAGGTAATAAAGCTTTCTATCAAAGAATTCCTTTACTTGGAGGTAGAGGTAAGAACTATACAGCTTATAATGAGTATAACTATAATGCAGAAGGTGTACAGATTTCTACCATACCTACTAATAATCCCAAAGACATTGCCAATGTTGTAGAACCTACTACTAATCCAGCTGTAGATACTACAGAAGATAGGATTGTAGTAAAGAATACTTCTGTAATGGATAATAGAGTTGCAAGGTACCAATCCACTAAAACTGGTCCAGAAGGAGTTATAGATTTAGTAGATAAATTAGGTACTCCAAGATATAGGCTGCTAGGAGAAATTTTTTCAGAGGCAGCCTCTCTATTTCCAGCATTCTCTTTTAGTATTAATAGTAAACTTACTAATACTCAAGGAGTACCTGTAAGAGGCATGTATGACAAAGGTAAACTAGTTATTAATCCTACAGAAATTAAAAACTATTATGAATTAGAAGGTAGAAAAGTAACTAAAGAAGATGTAGAAGGGGTAATGATGCATGAACTTACTCATGCTGTTACATCTGAACTTTATAATGCTTACACACAAGGAAAATCTCACCCTTTACTAACAGACGCTGTTAAAAAAAGATTTGATAATCTAGCTACACTGTTTAAAGTATCTACCAGTAAACTTACCAAAGAAGAAAGAGCCATTGTAAATGCTATAGCAACTGGTAAAGTAAGTGCTATAAGTACTAATTCTGCTGAACAACAAAGACTTATACAAGAGTATTATGGGTTTACCAATGGTAAAGAGTTTATGTCTGAGGCTACTTCTAATCCTGTATTCCAAAGAAAGTTAAATGAGATACAGTTTAAAGAAGATAAAACTTTACTAGATAGATTCTTGCAGTTACTATCTGATCTATTTAAAGAGATAGGTGCGGCTATAGGAATGGATGTTAATCAACAAAGTGTATTAGCGCATACTTTGATAGAAGTTGTAGCTTTAGTTGAAGATGTTAAAGGAACTAATAAAGATAATTTTAAAGCTATAAGAGATTATGAAGTATCTACTAGTAAGAAACAGTATACTTTAGAAGGTACTAATAAGGTAGTTGAAGGATATCCTATAGTAGTACACGATTTTATAGAACTACAACTATTTGTATTCAAACAAAATAATGGTACTTGGAGAGTGTCAGAAGAGACTTCTGGAAGAGTAATGCCTTCATTTGAAGAAAAAACTAGAAAGGATACAGTAGATTCTGCAATATTTAAACTAAATGAGTATATAGCTAAAGAAGGAAGAACTTTTATATTAGAGACTATTCAAAGTAAACCTCTCACTAGACCTAAATCTTTTAAAGATCAAATTAATGATTTTACTGGAGAAGATTTGGCAGTGTCAGTTAAAAGTACTAACTTGCAGTCCTCTGTATCTGAATTTATGCAGGGCTTAAATAAAGTAGAAAGGGAAGCCTTAAGAAGCCTAATGACCTCCAAGGATATAATTTTTAAATGTAAATAATATGGCAATTTGCTGGGTAGAAAGTACAACTAATCCAACTCTCCAAAAGTATTTAGAGGGCTTTGGACAAAGAGAAGGTTTAGAGAGATTTATTAAAGAACTTGCAGGTACAGATGTAATTGCTGATTATGCTGTAAGTGTAGTTAATCCAGATACTGAAGATATTGGATATGGTAAAGTTGTACAGCATCTTACTAAGACTTTAAGAACTAAGTATGATAGATTGGATAAGGCTAATATAGCCTTAAAAAATGCTAATAAAGCAGATGATCTAGATAAGATAAAAAAATATAAGAAAATTAAGACTAAGCTTATAGAAGATATAGGTATTCTTAAAGAGCAGATAGAACAAACTAAGAATGCAGATGATGTTAAAGTATTAGAGGAAATAGCTAATAAACAATTAGATTGGCTTAATGCTTTATTTGAACAAGAAACTTTATCAGAATCTGAGATTACTGAGGCTAATAATGTTATAGATACCTGGAGTAATATTAAGGATATTTTATTTGATAAAGATGAGATTATTGGGGAAGGTGCCTTAGAAATATTATCAAGAATAGAAAATAGGATTAACTCAGAGGATTTTAGCCGTAAATGGTGGAATGCTATGGGGGATTATTTAGCTGTTCTAGGTAAGTATAAAGATAGTCAAACACTCTTTACAGACTTTTACAAACTTGAAGATATTAGTTCTTTAAGAGGTTGGATATTAGGAGCTTCAGATACAGGTATAAAACTTATAGGAGAAACTGATAGGGCTATAAGAAACTCTTTAAATAGAGCAGATGTTGAAAAAGCTGCTTGGTCTAAAAAGATAAAGGATAGTTTTAAAATTCTTAGAGATAAAGGAAAGTATGATGATTTTGTAGACCTTACCTTTCAAAGGAATGCTAGAGGAGAGATATCAGAAAATGCAGGTATGGTTGGAGAGTATGCTCAAGTATATTGGGATAATATAAGTAAAATGTCTGAGAATGCTCGTGTAGCTTTCTATAAAGCTAAAAATGATCCTACCAATAAGAAAGCCCAAATACTTGCTAAAAAAACTTTATCTGCTAAAAATAAATGGCTTAGAGAGAATACTATTCATGTGGATGTAAGATTCTTTAAAGATCCTAATTTTATTACAGAGAGTGGAAAATCTTTTGCTACACACAAGGCTGATCTAGAAAATGTATTAGGTAAAGAGAAAGCTGAAAGAGCCATTGAAAAAGCTAGAGACAGATATAATCAATTTTTAGAAGCTAGAGAAGATGCTAATACCTACTTTGAAGATGAAATAGCTTCAGGAACAATTAAGGTACCAGAAGGTGTAACTAAAGAAGCGCATCTAGCAGATTTAATGGAAGAATGGGATTTAAAGAATAATCCTGAAGTATGGTTTAGACAGGCAGAACCTGGTAATACTACTTTTACACAGTATGCTAATAGGTGGACTTATACTATACCTAGAAGAATAGGATTAGATGGTAAGGAAACTGGTTACTATGATAAGAATTATGAGAAGATTATGAGTGACCCAGATATGGCTGAGTCTTTTAATCTTACCAAAGAATTTATGGATACTATGCTAGAAGGTATTCCTCCTTATTTAAGACGAAATATACAATCTAATTTTCTACCACGGATAAAGAAAGATCTTGTAAGAGAGTTTACTCTTAAAGGCTCTTTAGGAGCTATTACAGCCCTTTATGATAGATTTAAGGATAGTCTAACTAGTAGAGAGGGTACTGCCTATAATGAGATAGATCCTACCACGGGACAGCCTTATAAGCAACCTCCATTGATAGGTTTATCTCCAGTAGAATTAGCTGAAAGAAGTATGGACTTGGAAAAAATACTTATGGTGTTTGGGGAAAGTGCTCTTAACTATAAGTATAAAGCAGATGTTCTTGATAAGGTAATGGTAGTAAATAAGTTTCTAGAGATGATTAGTAAGGATAAGAATAGGAAAGAGTTTACTAATGATGAGTTACCCCTTTTAAGGAATATGCTAGACTATACTGTAGAGGCTCTTATATTTGAAAATGCCAGAAAGGAAGAGGGGGTAATAAAGCAATGGAGATTCTTTAAAGGTAATGCTGTACTAGTTAAGGATAAAGCTTTAGAACTAGAAATAGATGCAGAATTACAAAAACTTAGAAAAAAGAAAGCTGGAGAAGATGCTTTTAGAATTATTAAAGAAAAGTATGGGGATGCTGTAGAGATAGTTAGTCAAAAGGCTAAATATAGAGTTTTAGAAAAACAAAAAGCTGATTTAGAAGAAAAACTATTTAATAAGGAAATTACAGAAGAACAGTTTGACGAAGCTGTTAAACCTATAGAAGAAGAAGCTAATAAGTTGGGTAAGAGTGTAGTAGCTTCTAGAGTGGGGGATGCAGGTATGAAAGTAGTACAGGCTCAAGCATTCTGGTTTAATCCATTTTCAGCTTTTAACAACTATATGTTTGGTATTACTTCTACGGCTATGTGGGCATCTGGAGGTAGGGACTTTACAACTAAAGAGTTTAGAAGAAGTTTTGGTGTAATTACCAAATCTATGTTTAAACTTAAAGATAAACAGCTAGATAAAGCAGCTAATATGATAATAAAGTATAATGCTTTATCAGAATCTAAAGACTTTAAAACGGATAAAGGCAATGAATCTCTCAACAAGATTAGTAATTGGCCCTATATACTCTTAACTAAAGGAGATTACTTTATTAAGGGGCAAACATTAGTAGCCCTTATGATGTATAAGAAGATTACTACTAAATCTGGAGAACAAATATCTTTATGGGAAGCCTATAATGATGATGGTACCTTTAGACGAGAATTATTTGATGATGAAACTAATAATTTATGGGACGGAGATGCTAGACAGGAAACTCATCTAGGAGAATATTTGGCCTTTAAGAATAAAGCAGATGCTGTTATAAAGAAACTACATGGTAACTTTGATCCTAAGTCTCCTTCACTACATAAGAAATATGTGCTAGGTAGAATGCTGGGACAGTTTAGAGCAAGCTGGGTGGGCGTAGGTATAGAGCAAAGATTTGGCCAAAGACAAATGGATCCATATTTAGAAAGGGAAGTGGAAGGTAGATATAGAACAGTTTTTACACTAGGATTTTCTAAATCTATAAAAATCCTTACTAGACTGGCTTTAGGTAGTTACTATAAAGGGGATCCTTTACAAGGAATAAGGTCTCAGGATAGAGCTATAGTAGAAGAAAATATGAGGAAGAACCTTATGGAGATTTACATATATTCTGTAATATTTGCCATAATGTTAACTATGAAACATATATCTAAAGGAGGAGATGAAGATGATTATAAGTATAGATTAGTTTATAATATGCTTTGGAGAGTAATGGGAGAAACTACTTTCTATCTATCTCCTAAAACATTTGTGGAAATAGTTAGAGACCCTCTACCTATACTACAGTTAGCTAAAAGGGCTAGAGGGTTACAAACAGGAGCAATGGATTTACTATTTGAAGAAGATCTTACAGATAGTGAAAGACAGAGAAGCATACTAAAAATCACAAATACTTTTCCAGGTGTTAATGCTATAAATAAAGGATTCTATGCTACTCAGAGATTAAGATAAGTTAGTAGAAATTTTTTAAGAGGCAAGAGCAAAGAAAAAAGGGAGATTATTCTCCCTTTTTATTTTCTAAAGGCAATGTTTCAAATTTATATACGTTTTCATCTAAATCTTTAGAGTAACCATAATAACCTTCAACATCTGTAGGATATACATAACCTCCGCTTCTTCCACATATAGCAATAGGTTTTTGAGTACTTAATAAAAAGTCACCATCAGATACGATATGTACAAAATCTTCGTTGTATTCATTAGTTACAATACTTTCCTCTGGAGCACCTTTTAAAAACTCTTTTAATTGTTTTACTGTTAGTGACATATTATTCTCCCTTTTCTTTTATTTCTTTTCTTAATCTTGCAAGATCTTTCTTTATAAGATTGTGTGTTTTCACACTTATTTCTAGCTCAATTTCTTTTAATACTCTTAAAACTCTTTCACGTTCAACTAACAATATTTCCATATTCTTAAAATCTTCTTTTGAACAGTAAAGTTTCCTCCTTCCTAAAGCTAGTTTATCTGAAACTGCTTCTAAAATTTCAGTTTCTGAATTATAATATACTTTAATCATTACTCTCTCCTTTTAAATTTTTTCCACTGTTCCAAACATCCTTCACATTGATATGGATATAATGTAGGGGACATAGACGCTCCAAAACTTAACATATCCTTCTTACTATACATTGGTTTATTATCTTCAATATATTTCTCTGCTGCTTCTTTTGTTGAAAAATACTTAAATTCTTTAGCCACATATCTACTTACAAATGCGCCACTTAATATATCATAGTCTCCCATAACACAGTAAAAACTATCTCCTTCAAACATTTCTTTACCATCTTCAGTAATTAAGATAGGTTCTTTATAATGTACTGCCCAATCTAAACAAGTTCCATAATCTTTTCCGCATTCTAGCCAGGGAATACTTCTTTTTGAAAACTCTGACACCCCACTATCATCTAAAGAAATACCAGTTATTTTCCTTACCCCTCCAGCTCTAAGGTCTAATTTATCTCCAACAGAAAATATTTCCCCATCCTTTCTTTTTATCGAGTGAATAGAATTAGGATATTCTTTAAGTAACCATTCTAAAGTACATTCCTGTATGTTTTTTCTATTTCCCCATCTACCGTGGTTATTACATGTTACAAGACTATTATCTATGTTTAAATTAAGTATTTCATAGTCTTTTTCAACTACTTTTTCCCAAAATTCTGGATTATTTTCTACACGAGAAGAAATAATTCTCATATGTGTGTGTTTATCACTACAAGGAGAATATAAATCATGTGCTTTACTGTTTTGACTTACTTCCATTCCAACTTCCCAATCTTTAGGAAGTGAGGGGTACCATTTTTTGAGTTTATATTTCACTCTAATTCCTCCTTCATTTTATCTGCTACTTTTAGTATACTTTGTTCATCTACTCCATATACAGGCAGTATAACAGTTTTACCATTATTTGCCGGTAATGTTTCAATACTCAATTCCTCATGGTCTACTACTTCTACAATACCTTCTTCAGCACAAACTCTACAAGTTTCTTCAATAGCATCAATTTGAGCAGTCTTAATTACTTCTAATAAATATGGTTTGGTAACTTGCCAAGCAGTTCCTATATGATATTTTTCTTTAATATCTTCTAAATATTGTTCAGCTTTTTTCATACCATTAATTTTTCAAAATCTTCTTTAATAATTTCTTCCATTATTAGAGAACCTTTATGTGCTCTACATTTAGCATTTCCAGCATAATAACCTTCTTTAAAAGCTTCAAATTGAGATTGTACAACTATTTCTTTAATCATACTAGGAGATACATCAGTTAAAAAGTTTTTACACACTTCTTCCCAAGATCCGCAACCATAATGATTATAAATTATTTCTTCAGCTTTTCCCATCTAATCCATATTTCTTATTAAAATCTTCTTCAGATAAAACATCTAGTAGAAGTAAGACAATATCTTGCCTTACCTCTTCTAAATGTTCCTTACATACAGCTATACCTTGAATATCTAAATCGTTAGTAAGCCTTATATCTGTTTCTTTATTGCATTTAATACAGTTTCCCATTTCTAACACTAATGGTTAATACGTGTATCAAAATTATCCTTAAGTAGGTATAACTCATACAATAAAGTTTCATTTGTATGAATATTATCAAATATATCCTGTATATTATTATAAATAAATACTATAGATTCATCTTTCCATTCTTCAGGAACAACATCCTTAGGATTAGCTGAACAGAACATTAATATTTTACTTTTATCAGCTTCAATATCTTTTTCTAGTTCAGAGATTTTATCTTCTAGCACTAACTTATTTTCAAAATGCACCCTTGAAATATATATTTCTGCATTAATTGTAGTTCCCCATCCCATAATTATTCCTCCTTTACTTCTACCTTAATTCTTCCTTCATCACTGTATTGTAATCCTGGAGCATCATATACATTATACCATTTTTCTCCAGGATTTTTCTCTCTATACTCTTTAGCAAATTGTTCCCATATAGGCCTATAAATATCATAAGATACTTTAGCATCTTCATGTAATTTATCAGAACCTATTCCATAAGAAGCATTTAGAGGAAGACCTGTGAACTGTACTTTTAGGAATTTTAATTGCTCTTCTACTTGATTTCTCATCTCCCAAAAACTATCAACTTTACTTTGGTTTTCATACTCTTTAAACTCCATAGCATCGGGAATTTCCCACTGTCCAGCTAGAAACCTACTATAAAATTCTAGCCCTCTAGCCATAGTTCTTAACTGTTCTTCAGTAAATTCTACTACATATTTTTTATTCATTGTTCATCAAATTTATTTCCCAATTTATCTAGAAATGTCATAAGATTATCTATTACTTTAATAAGAAATTTTATATCACCTTTTAAAATATACCAAGGTAAAACTATTATTACAAATAAAGCAAACAATAATACTGTCAATACAATAGTAAAAAATGTTAAACCCACTAACCATAATCTATATAGTATATTCATTTTTATACCTTTAAACCGTTTAAACTCTCTTCAATACTCTCCAACTTTTCTATAATCAAGGCTAATTCCGGTATATTTTTTAAACTTTCATCTACATATTTCATTATAGCTTGTTTTATATTAGCGTGGTAAGTTTCTTTAGTAGATATTATCTCTTTAAGATTACCTTCTTTATCCTTACCTTCCTTAACTTCTTCAAACCTTAATATCCAATTATAAGGATCTGATATTAAAGTATAATTTTTATCTAGTTTAATCATCGTTATTACGCCATTTAATAAATTCAATTACCGCACTATAAACTAATTCTATTAATGGAATTTCATCTATTCTAGATTCTTTCCAGGTTATTTGTAGCAGATCATTATGAATATTGGATACAATCTCACAATACTGAATATTTTCATCTGCAATAATACCTATTGTGGTATTGTATTCCAGATTAATCTTTTTTAGTACAGGCATGAGCCAATCATAGGAAGAATGATATTTAGAGTATTTAATAATATTATGAATAACTTTCTCCTTACTATTTTCTGTAGTATAATAAAATGGAGGGTCACTCCAAGAATGAATATATCCAGCAGATGAAATTTTCTTATCTACTTCCATAAATTCAACAATAAGTTTGTTTCCTTCAAATATTTCTTCTTTTGTCATATTACCAATGTATTATATTCATATTACGTAATTCCAGCTCAGTATTGGCCTCTTTAAAGATATTACTTCCTAAAAAGCCAGCATTCTTATTATAGACTTCGGCAGCTGGATGACTAGCAGTCAAGATACTATGGGTTTTATTTGTCACAAATTTAGCATATTTTTGTGACTCTTTACCTAATAGTACCCAAATAATTTCATTCTTTTCATTTAATTTTTTAAGGACAAATGTAGTAAATTCTGCCCATAATTCTAGATGAGAACCTGGTTTTCCTTTTTCTACCGTTAAAGCTATATTTAAAAGTAGAACTCCTTGTTTTGCCCAACGCTGTAAATCTTGTCTATCTAACCTCCCATAATTAATTTCCTCTTTCCATTCAGGATACTCATTGTCTATCTCTTGCAGAATTATCTTCAAAGAAGGAGATATTTCATCAGTAAGGCTGTTAGAAAAAGCTAACCCATCCATAGAACCATTATGGTATGGATCTTGGGCAAGTAGTACGAGCTTAACTTTATCATATGGAGTTTCTCTAAATGCTCTAAATATTAGTTCTCTTGGAGGATAAATGGTTCTTTTATGCCTAAGGGCTGTTATGATTGAAGCTAAATTAGTAAAAGCCTTAGAGGAAATATACTCCTCTAAGACTTCATACCAAGATTCCCCAAACATTTCTATTAGTTTATCTTTGGGTATCATATATTATGTTATTGTTGTTGTCCAAATTTCTTCCTTTTTTTTAGGCTTTACATCTAAATCTACATTCCAAAAATGGTCTTTAGTACATCCATATAAATCTAACATTTCTTGTAATAGTTCTGGTGCTCTAGTAAGTACTTGCCAAATTCTATTATTTTCTTTCATTCTATGAAAGCCCTTTATTCTTGATTTTAAATCATCTGATATTTTTGAATATTTACCATTTAAGAATAATTCTACATCATAATGATATTTCTCCTGAATATTAAAAGTTACTAAATCTAATCCTCCGGTATAATTCTGTATTCCTTTAAAACTGGGAATACTCTGTAATCTTTTTTCTAATTCTCCATATGTATCTGCTGTGGAGAATCTATAGAGTACCTTCAACTGCTTACAATCCTCCGAAAGATAAGCATTAATAAAGAAGGTTGTATAGGCAAAGTAGTCTTTATTATTACCTAATACAGGAAGTATATAGATACTACATCTATTTCTAAGATGTGTAAGTATAGTATATTTTTCTCTAAAGTTCTTATTATCTGCACCTTTTAAAATGTAGTTAACAGGATAGGCACTTGGTAGAGTGCTGTAGTCATGCTGGAATAAATCTCCAGTATTTAAGGAGTAGTCACCAATTGAAAGGCTAATTATATTATTTTGGCTATCTTTTGCTTCTTTTATATTATGGGCATTTGTGTATATTTCAACTGTTCTAGCATCCGTTATAATATAGTACAATTTATTACCTGCACTTAAGTCTACGGTTGAATAATCCACTTTGCCCTGTGTCATATTTTAAGCCTTAACTGTTTAGCACTAGTTTCTGGTAATTTACATAGTTCATCTAACCAAAAATCTACTGTATCCCAAGTTATACCATTAGTAGCATCATGCTTTTCTATCATAGTATCTAAAGCTTTAGGAAATAGGTTTCTATCATATATTTCCATACCTTCCAATTCTTCTTTTTCTCTAGCACTAGCCTCAAAATCTAATATATTCCAAAATACTCCTCTGGCTCCTCTCCTATATTTCTCTACTAATTCAATTTCATTTTCATCTGTTATAATCATATTAGCATTGTATATTTTCTAAAACATTGTAAACAATATCATATAGATTGTTAAATTGATCCTGATATTCTTCTCTTAGTTTAAAACTATCTAGAGTATCTTCTTCATATAGAATATCATCAATTTTATCATCTTCCCATCCAGCATCTTTATATTTCTGCTTCATTATTTCAATAGCTATTTCACTAGAAGCTTCTATAATATTAACTTTTATTATTTGCATTCTATACTCTTTAAAAAGGTTTCAATATCTAGATCTAATATTTTATCCAGGCACTCGCCATCAGTATACTCTTCTGCAGGAAGTTTCTGAATTTCTACTATCTTTTTAAATAGTTCTAACATTTCTGCAATCTTTTCTTCTGATATCTTCTTAGGTAAAGGATAAATAGATTCATCCGCTAAATCTATACTAAATCTTTCTCCTGTAGCCTCATCTTCTACTATATAAATTAGATCAAAAGCTGCTTCTTCACATATACTAGCAATGTTCATAGCTGCTTCTAATGGATTATTTCCTTCTGTAGCTGAAAATCCTCCTAAAGTTACTTCATAACTATTCATTTTCTAAACTTTTTAAATAATCTTCAAATGTTTGATATTGAAGTTTATCATTTTCTAATAATTCTTCAATATACATTTCTGCTGCAATATACGATGCCTCTCTACTAGCTTCAAAACATCGTTTACCAAATTCTAAAGCAACTCTTTTAGCAAATTCTTCAGAGTGTGTTATAGATAAATAGTAATTATTTATTTTATAATAATTTTCATCTATCTGTTCAATTAGTTTTTCTAAATTCATAATTAAAAATTATCTTTAATTTCTATATCCTCAATTTGCGAATCACGAACTACTTCTGTAATATTAGGATAATCAGGTACTTTTCCTACCTCTCTAATAAAATCTTCAGGTGTTCGTAAAATATATAAAAGTCTAAAATTCTTTTGGAATTCAAATACAGAAGTAGGAATATGAGGATATTGCTTAATGTAATGCCCCATAAAATTAAACCATAAATCACAGTCTTCGTTTTCTATAGCTTTTTCCCAATATTTAATTCCTTTTCCAGGCAGCCCTTTAATCCCGTCAGCACTGTCCCCTGCAATCATAGAATATTTTAAATTATTTTCAACATCTTCAGGACTAGTCTCTACCCAATTACCTTTAATAGTATCTTCTTCACTATAAACATAGTCGGAACTTATTTTTCTCCTTCCTTTAGCTTCATCTGTTATTCTATAAGTATAATCAAAATGTTTTCCCACAAATCCTTTTAAGATGTCTTTGTCTGGAGAGCATAAAATCTTTATGGTATCTTTATTGAATATTTCATCTGGTACACATTCTATTTCTGAATGTCCTACTAATCTAGTAAATTCAGGAATAGAATAGAAATACCCTACAGCATCATCTGCTTCATATCCTATACAAACATTTAGATTATACTCTGCAATAGCCCATTCTTTTAAAGCTGATAGATATTTAGGTGGTTTACCTGTTCTATTAGCTTTATAGTCTGGACTAATATTGTGTCTAAATGTCTTTCCTTTACCTACAAATCCTGCCCAATGGGTACAGCCCGTTTTATCTAAACAATTCTGAAGCTTATCCTTTAAAGCTTCTATACTCTCTTCTAATGTATCTCTGGTAGAATGATACAACATCCCATCAAAGTCTATGATACTTAGTATTTTATCCATTAATTAAGTCCTTTCTTCTAATATTACCATCTCTAGCAGTATAGTATTTATTTCTCTTTTTAAACATCTCCTACTAAATTATCAATTACCATTCTAGCTTCATCAAGTAACCCACTTTCTTCAGGTTCTCCATAGTATCCCCAACAGCTATCTATTTCTTCCCAATCAGTATCTTCCTCCGCTACCCGCAAAAAAGCTTCAGAAGAAAATGTACCAGTAATACATAGAGTATCAAATTCTTCCTTAGATGTTGAATAGATAGTATTAGGCTTCTCTATAATAAAACCATATATTTCTCCTGATAGGTATTGGTTCCAAGTTTTTATTAACCCTTCAGCAGCAGTTTTAGCTGTTTCTAAATCCTTAAATTCTTCTTTATAAGCTAAAATATATCCAGATACACTACTATCCCATCTACACTGTTTAGTTCCTGTGAATAAAGATAAAGACACTCCTGAATGTATATAAGCCTCAACAGGAAATATCCAGTACTCATGGTATCTATGTCCTTCCCATAATTCAGGTTCATCTGTAGCTAGGAATTCATATAAAGCTTTGGGTTCAAATCCTTCTCTTTCTATATAGAATTGTCTATGGTCATACACTAAAAATACTTCTTCATCTCCATCTTCATCAGGAGAGTCATTAGTTACACTTTCTCTTATCTTAATCTTGTATCCTTTATAATAGATATCTTGTTCCATAATCTATAAATTAATAAAGGCTAATGCATATAGCATATGATAATACCATGCATTTAGCCTATTTTGTTTGCTATTATAGTAAGATTTACTTACTTCTTTTTGGTTATCCTCTACTATTTCTAGTTCTTTACTTAATTCTGTACCTTCATATACAGCTAGATTAGTAATATTTATCCCATATGGATGCAGCTCTTTTATAAAGTCTAAAGTTCTCTGGTATGTAACCTTAGTTTCTCCAGGTAATCCTACAATAATATTTGGAATAATATTAATCTCTAGTTCCTGTAATATTCTTACTGCTTCTAGAATACTTTTTTGAGAAGCGGGTTTCTTCATACTTTTCAGTATAGTATCATTAAAACTTTCTACTCCTAACTCTACGGCAAATATGTGTAGTTCTTCAAAATTAATTTTAGGAACCTGTGAGGCAGTAGTTTGTACAATAAACCCTTTGAACTCGTGGTTATAAGATTTAATCTTTCTATACAAATAGGAAAGTAGCTTATAGTTATCACATTGCCCAAAAGTTTTATCATCTATATATACCAACTTAAACTTTAAAGGATACATATTTAGAGCTTCTAGCCTAATCTCATTAAAATCATTCTCTACTACTTCGTTAGGAATAGTACAGAACTTGCATCTGTGTAAGCATCCTTGAGAGAGTTGTAACCTTGGAATAGTTTCTATATCCCTAAATAAAGAGTAATCTACACCTTTATAGTAAGGTATATTGAAATAGGTACAAAATTCTTGTACACTATTAAACCATTGTATGTTGCTACTATCTGGTTTAGTATATCCTCCTGCACATATAGGCTTTTCGACACTGCTGCAAATACTATCCACAACAGGTTTAGTAACACTTAGTACTGAAAATAGAATAACATCAGCATCACTATCATTAATAAACTGTATAGACTTTGTTATATCCTCAATAATATGTAGCTCTTTATTTTCTATACAGTAGGATAGTTCAGCTATCCATCTAGGTATCTCCCAAAAATGTTCAGGTCTAACATAGCCATCTTCATAATGCTTATGGTACCAAGTATTATAGAATTGGTTTGCATAACTTTCCTCTTTTGTTGTTAGCAGCTTATTTGATACTTGGCAAAATAATACTTTCATAATTATTTAACTTTATTTTTACTAATAGTGGCAATTGGAGTTAATGCCCCAGCTATAGTATATCCTTTCTGAGCAGCATACATAGCTTCAAACAATTGTGTTTTAGAGCATTTAATACTATCTAAAATTCTATCTATCCTAACATCATCTTCTTTCTCCAGCATTTTATCCAATGCTTTAATAATCTCACTATTTTCCATTTGTCTTCTGTTCTTTAAGAAGTTCTTTAAGAGTATCTACTTTACTCTTAACTGTTAATACTCTATCCCTATCTACTCTCTTATTAGAAAGAATAAATCTAGATAGAGCTGAAGATAGAGACCTTTCTGAGTACTCTATCTTCTTCTCTAATTGTAAATCCATATTTAGCTAAATGAATGTTCTACAAAGGAATGCAATTTCACATGCCTATCAATATACTCCAATGGATGTGATTGCTTTAAAGCATGGGTTACGTGGTTATAGAAAGACCAAAGATTCTCTGCTGGAAATAGCTTAGATTCCTGTATCTCTTTCTTTACTATATTAGCCATTGTAGGGGTAACAATTTCTTCTTCTACAAATAATCTACCTAGTAATTCTGCTTGGGCACGTTTATTAAGGTCTATTTCATTAAATCTATTTTTAGCCTTAATAATTTTATAATATTCATCATAAAGAATAGCAGTACCTTCTTCAATCATATTAGTTAAATCTTCCCATACATTAGTAGTATGTTTTCTTCTCATACTATATTCAGCTGATATTACACCGTTGAGACAGATAAAAACCTCTGCTCCCATTGCTATTACAGCTGCTTTAGATTTATCGTAAGAATTAGTTAAACCTATCTGCATATCCATACCAGGTTCTTCTCCAGCAAATACTAATTTGCCTGACATTACCTGCCCATTTCTAGCCTCATTCCAATTATCCCTTACTAGTGTAAAATCTCTCTTATAGGCCGCTTCTAAAATAGTATCTATAAATACCCCATGAGGAACAGGAGTATAAGAAGCTGTTTTTGCAGGTAAAGGTACCTGTCTTAGTTCTATTTGTGTTGTCATAATCTACCAGCTTGCATGATAATAAAAGTCACCTCCTTTTTCTAAGTAAGGCTCTAACATTT